>Ga0164243_10000407_pt1 | contig 83837 bp, 92 predicted proteins | sample OricompcompostOP_FD_108781 | JGI IMG/M metagenome (GOLD analysis project Ga0164243, IMG submission 108781) | Organic Plus compost microbial communities from Emeryville, California, USA - Original compost - Organic plus compost (OP) | ecosystem: Engineered > Solid waste > Mixed feedstock >... | reverse complement strand
TCTTTTTCCATCTTCAAATTTTACCCATAGAGTTTTTGCATTTTTCAATTCATTAAATAATAATGAATGGATTTTTATAGCTTTTTTTACCAATTCATTTTCTTTTAAATCCGGTATCATTTTATCTTTAGCTATTTCAAAACTAATATTACGTTTAATTATATCTTTATTTTTCGGATCTTTTAAGAAAGCATCCACAAAATCAGCCTTCATTTGTTTAGGCTTTTCAAAATAATCTTTTACCATAGAATAATTAAATAGTTGATCGAATTTATATTCATCTAAATAAACATATCTTTCATCTTTCCCTGTGACAGCCATCTTCCAAATTTTATCTTTTTCAGATAAATTCAATTCTTTCAATTCATTTTTATAACATTCTTTTAGATACCCTTCTCTTTCTTTAAATTCTTTTTCAATTTCAGAAAGTATTGTTTTTTTCAATGAATATTCAGTATAAATATTTAAAGATTTACAAATATCTTTCAAATTTCCATATTCGCTCATATGATTAAAAACTAAAGAATTTGTAGCTGGAAAATAAAATGCTAATAATGATACATTCTTTGTAAAATAAAGTTGGCTTAAATTATCAACGTTTATCCACGTAAGATCTACTAAACAAACACAATCTTCATTGCCTTTTATTTTGCTTATTTTCCGAACTAACCCACCTACATTTAATTGATATAGATTACAATCATCAGAATTTAAAAACTCTTCAAATTCACTTTCATTAAAAGGTACTTGTTGTTTATTCATGTTTGTTTCTCCTTTGCTCTACTCGATAATAAAAGCTTATTGGAAATTTACTGCTATCATACTTTCTGCTAAATGTTTTAAATAATGAACACAGTCACCATTTTTAAAATCAATCATAACAAAGGTTGACTTTACTTTCTTTTTTAAATCATCCGGCATAGACTTCAAAAATGTTATTAATACATCCTGCTCAACAAAATGAACGGTATCATTGTATTCAATTTCAAATACAAGATTCTCAATTCCTTTTTCTACCAAAAATAGATCCAACCATTTGTCAAACTTCATTTTAAAAACTCCCTTGCTATTTCTTATTTAAAGAATACCATTTAATAAGTTTATTTACAATAACTTTTTTAAAACTTCTTGTATCAATCAGTTGCTTTATTAGCAACTGATTGATAAAACAAATTTTAATTTATTCCTCGAAAAGATTACTAATCATTTCTTGTAACTGTTCTAAAAAAGTTTCTTCTAAAGCCTGTAAAATATCTAATTCACAATATTGAAATTCCTCTTTTAATTCTTTCAGCTTTTTCTTTGAAAATTTTATCTCACAATTTTCAAATGCTTCTTTAATTTGTTCTTCATTTAATACGACTTTAATTTCCATAAACTAAAAACTCCTTTGCTTGTTATATTATATATTATAAACTATATTTAGTTATTTGTCAAGAAATAATTTTATTTATCAAACCCTTTATTTTACAGGTTTATATCAAAACAAATAAACATGTTTTATTACTTTTTTAGTCATTTGTTTAATGTTTTTTGAAGAAATAACGCTGTTTATTGAGTATTTTCTATAATAAAACAAACGTTCCCTTTATTTAAGCATATTTGGTTATTTGTTAAGAGAAAAAAATCCCTCTTAAATTTATTCTATTTTTTCCATTCCTTTAAATTGAATTGATATAATGGATATATTTTACGTTTATATTTTCAAAAGCTTTTTCTCATACCCCATTCTCCTTCACATGATAGTTATTTTACCATCATTGTTCAAATACTTTTTAGAATCATTATACAGTGAGAAAATTTGATCTTTAATTTCATCAGCTAGTTCCGTTTCTTGTCCATATAAAGAAAGATGATGAAAATAACTTCCTTTATTTGTAAAGACAAATTTTCTTGTCTCTTTATATAGAATACCAATTGACTTATCGGACTGCAAAGTAATAAATTCATCTGACTCCTTATATGGGTATAAAACAAAATCTTGTGCTTTTCTCATTCTTCCAAATTTCAATTCAATATGCTTAGTGTTAAACATTTGATTCACTCCTTATATTTTATATTGACCAATCAATTTCATCATGATCGACACCTGATAAGAATTGCTTAATAATATATTCATACCAATCAATGACTACATCTAAAATTTTATTATTGTCATTTTGAATTTCTAAAATACCCTTTGGTTCAATTTGTTCACGTTCTAAAGTAAAAAGATGTTTACCTTTATACGTAATAATTACAGATTGTTCTTGATGAAAAAATATAGCTTGAAAATCATTTTTGTTTATTTCCATGTCCAGCACTCCTTTAACTTTGTAATTAAAGTATATCATTTTAAAAGTTATTTACAATATCTTTTTTTAAAAATATTTATTAGAAAGTTATTCCATCAAGAATAACCTTCTAATTATATAGACAATATTTAGATATTTAACTGAATCAAATTCAGATTTTATTTAGTTTCCTGATAAACGATTTTCTTTATTTTTTTCGCTCTAATGAGTAATCGATCTACTTCATCTGATAATTGAGGATCTGTTACATAATCAAATTGACTTTCTCCACTATTTAACTGACTTATTTCATGCCAAATTTCAAAAAGTTCATTATTGAGTATAAAAAATCTATTTATCAGTTCTTTTTTTTTTTAGAATTTGAAATACTCATATTCTTGTACCTCCCTTTTTTGGGTAGTTATTCGGTGTGGGATAACTACCCAAGTTAATTATTAAAATTTCTTTGTTGCCAATCTTAACCCATGCAATAATTTTTCATTCGCTTCAATTTCTTCATAGGTTAAATCCAATGCATTTAATGTATCTTCTAAACTCATTGTATATCCATATTCATGATTAGCTAATTCATATTCAAACATTTCACGAATAAAACCATCACCTGTTGCATCATTGTCTATTGCTTCTTGCATTTCCCTGTCATGTCTAATTAACATTTCATGAAAAGCTGGTGCATCTGATTTTCGGTAGAATCCACCATTTCCAATGGAAAAGATTTTATCAGTTTCATTTTCCTTTAATCCTAAAGTTGCCATACCCTCTTTGAATTGTTTATCACTGAACGCAAAGAACATAGGAAACTCGTTAAATTCTTGTTGATGTTTTTTCTTTAATAATAAATATGCATTTTCCACTTTAAATATCTCCAATCATTTTCTTATTTAAATAAAGTGTATCATTTTAAAAAGTTATTAACAATAACTTTTTTATTTTTTCTTTTTAGAAAGTTATTCCATTAAGAATAACTTTCTAAGTCTTACCATTCCCCAAAATAATCTTTGGCTTTTACTTCAACTTCCATATATTTTCTCAGATTACTAAATATGTTAGCTCTCTCAAAATTTTCCATATTTAGTATTATGAGTAAACCTGTCATTTGATAAGTTTTCCCACATATCCGGATCGCTTGCTGGTACATGCCAACCAAACATAGATCCTTTTAACATTGCTTCTGCTTGTGGTTTTGTAATTCCATATGCTTCATTTAATTGATCGACTGAATAACCTTCTAAATCAGGTTGCGGATAATAACCGTTTATTCCACGCTTGATCATGATAACTTCATTTGTTGTATTTAAATATGCAAAACTAAATTCCGGTAACTTGTCTATAAATTTTACCACGTTTGCAACTCCTTTGATCATGATACTTTAATTATAAATCGTATCACCTTATTTGTCAACAATATTTAGTTATTTGATTTTAGAAAGATAATCCAAGAAGGATTATCTTTCTTTATTATCCCATATAATAAACCCATTTTCCATCTTTGCTAACATATGGATGTTCACGATTATTTGTTAATCGATCCCAATCTTCTTTATATAAATCTAAATCAGTAGCACCGCTATATGTTCCACCCCATCTTAATAACAATTCACAGGAAAAATCTTCATCATCTACCACAGCATGAAAATGAATATTATTATCTTCATCCCTTAATCTTACTTTAATTTTTCCTCCATGATATTCAGCTTGCTCCTGTTCCTTCTCAGTTAAAAAAAATGCATTTATCCCTCTTTGTCTAACTGATTCAAGACCAACACAGCCTTTTTCACCTTCATCTTTAACATAATCCCTAGTAATTTTAAAACCCATTTTTACCTCTCCTTTGCTTTGTTATTTAAAGTATAACATGTTTAAATTTAATTGTCAAACATATTTGGTTATTTAATTTTATTCAATACATATAAAACTTTTACACTTATCACACACAATAAATTTTCCTGTTACATCTTGATATATCATATCAGATGTAAATTTATTTTTATGATTACAACAAGAACAAATAGAGATCCGTTTTTTAAGATATACATTATAATATTGGATAGTGCCCAATGAATACTCTTTATTTAAGTCGCTTGTTAAATATTGAAACTTCTTATAAATAAGATCATCTATTTCATTTTCGAGATATTTAATAAGTTTGGAATACTTTACTTCATCCATTAAAACTGTTTCCCCATGTAATAAACGATCTGCTATTGCTTTCATTGTTGTTACTCCTTTGCTTCAATATAATTTAATTATAAAACATATTTAGTTACCTGTCAAATCTTTTATAAAATATATTTGACAATTGGCTTGATTATATTTTCATTATGAATTAAATCTAAATGAAATTGATAACATGATTCAATTTCTTTTATAATTCCTTTTTCATTGTATAAATCATAATCAACAAAACATTCTACTTTATGAGGATTGTAATACAATTGTCCTGTTATATTATCAGCATCAATATTAAATCCATGCCAATAACCAACCAAAAAAGCATGTCTATTTTTTTGTTTGGTTGCTTTAACTTTTTTTTGACTCGAATTTAATATCAATGGATAACCGTTTAACAGTACACCTTTTTTCACATATCCTATTACTTTTCCGGCGGTGCGTAATGATTTCATTTCTAAGACTGAATAATCTTTTCTCGTTGAATTGAAATGAACTCCTACAAGCATACCATTTTTTAACTGCTTTCCTTCCCTTGATTCAAACATTCTAATTAACTCCTTTTTGTTCTTAGAATGTTACATTGATTATAATTTATACACTATCAGCGACTTATTCAAAGTCACTGATAGTTAATTGCCAATCTTTACCTATATATTTCATCAGTAGAGAAGTTAAATTATGTTCCTGATATACATGATAGTTAATTTCAATTTTGATAATATTATCAATTAATTCTAATTGAAATGTTTGTGATTCATGATGACATTCGTATAGTCGCTTATAAATTTCAAAAAGATCACTATAATCAATATCCTTTCCATTTCCTAACATTGATTTATAAAAACTGCCATCTGAATTATATAAATTAAACTTAACATATTTTTGGATATTCCGAAAAATATTCCTTTTAATCTCTTCATTTAAATTTTTTAGATATTCATCTGTTAATTCTTCCTTCTTGATTAATCCATCTGCAAGATCTTCTTTTATTGAACTAACATAAGCAAGCCTTTCTTTAAATGTATACAATAGTATATTCATTATAATTATTCTCCTTTATTTGATAATCGTTCAGATAAGCTTTTACAGTAGGCGGTAAATTCTTTTTCCATAAATCATCATATATTCATTTTCTTTTATAAGCTATGTACTCATATGAAATGCTCCTTTGTTAAGATATTTTAATCATAAAACATATCTTGTTACTTATTTTTTTACCAACCACGATTAGAAATTTGTTTATTTGTTCTGTACTCAATAAACTTATTATAATCATCTCTATCAAAGGCATCTCCATCAGCATCCCAATCATTATTTACTGTGGATCTAGGACTTGAATTAGCACAACTTCCCAAAACTGCAAGTGTAAAAAATATAATTACTACCCATCCAAGAATTAATTCTTTTTTCAAAATCAAAACTCCTTTTCTTTACATTTTAATATTAAACATTATTTAGTTATTTGTAAAGAGAAATAAATTCTTCTTTACAATACCATTACTGTTTGAATCATTCTAGCTATCGAATTTCTTTCAGTAATTAAATTGCCAATGTTAAAGGATAACTCAACTTTATCATTTCTTTTAATTTTCATATACAAAACATCTTCAACTAAATTATGTTTTTTCATTATATTATTGGAGTTTCCAGCTACCCATTCAAGAATAATTTTATCATTGACTTTAATATTTTTTAATATGGACTGCCATTCAAGATCGCTTTTTGCAAAATTAATAGTATAACTTCCTTCAATAACTTCACGAATTTGTTCATTTTCGTTATAAGCAAGTGTTCTTGATTCAACGTGAATACTTTCAGTCACATCTGTTTTATATCCTTTAACTTCAACTGTTTTGTTGCATTTAATTCTTGAATTGCCAGCCCTGTATAAAAAGACTATACTATCAGCATTTTTCAGAATTTTTTTATCATCTTTAGTAATTACAAAATCCATATTTGTTGTAGTCATGGTTTTAATCTCCTTTGTTTTATCTTAATTAAAGTATATCAGTTCTAAAAGTATTTAGCAATAACTTTTTGAATTTTATTTTTGGTAAGCATTGGATATATTAAACATCCAATGCACCGGATTGTGTTACTATAATTCGATCTGATAGTCGATAATATTTACAAGGCTGGTAGAACGATTTTCCTGTACAATCATATTCACTAGTCCAATTACTGCCATTTAATTCAATATCTAATCTTTCTAATTCATATCTGACTAGATCTATATTTGTTGTATTAAATACAAATACATTTTTCCAATAATCATAATCGTATTCCACGTAAAAATGATTAATTAAATATTTAAATTCTCTTTTATTTTCTTTGAATTGAAAGTTAAAATAATTTTTTTTGATATATTGTGCTTTTCTTATTTTTTTGAAAAGCTTTCGATATGTTTTTGTTTTTTTAAATTCTTCTAAGGAATTTGAATTTTTTTGGGCAACGACTATTAATTTATCCATCACAGCATCTATCCTTTTTTGTAAACCTTCATAATTGATTCGGGGATACGTTTGTAACATTGTAAGAATCTCCTTTGCTAATTGATAATTCAATTATATAACATATTTAGTTATTTGTCAACAATTTATTAAATCCAAACTTTTTCATATTCTGCCCCAGTTCTTAATTCTTCCTTGAATCTGTTTACTCTATACTGAATTTCTGAAATTTTAGAAAGAATGGTATTTCTATGATTAAATCTTTGTAATTTAAAATCCAATGGAAGAATAATCTCTTTATAATATTCATCACTTCCATATCCTACATATAACCCAATGTGCAATTTATTTGCCCATGCAACTAAATACTGATTGAATGTATCGTGATAATCCTTTACTGCTAAATTATATTCTTCTACACTTTCTTTTAGAATTTTTAATGTATCTGTTTTTCCTAATGATACGTTTCTATTTTTTAGTTCCTTCCTTAGTGCTTTAATTTCTTTTTCCAGTTCTTTTATATTCGGATAATTTTTTCTTTCCATTCTTGCAAAACAAGTATGTTCATTAGCAATTTCAATTTTATTTTCTGTAACAATTTCAGTATCAAATATAATTTGTTCCATTTTTTATACTCTCCTTTGTGTTTTCCTTGCTTTAACTGTTTTAAGTATAACATTTTAAAAAGTAATTTGCAATAACTTTTTAATTATATTTTGCATTTCTCTTTTCGATTGTGCGCTGCTTTTTTTCTTCCTGTTTCTTCCATGCTTTATAAACTGATAGATAATACTGATTCGTTGGTTCTACTCTTATACGATCTTTTTCGAAATAATCTATCATTGAATCAGAATTATTTACAATATTCAATCCTTCAATTTTTGGAAAATCTTCATAATCCTTAGCATAAATTGTGATTGTACCATCTGGAATATTTGAATCTTTACGATAATTTCCCTTAGAATACCAACCTTTATAAAGTTTTCCATCTAATTTGATTCCGTTATACTTGAATTTTAACATTGCTTTAATCTCCTTCTGATTGATATTTTTTATCTTAACACATATTTTGTTATCTGTCAAACAAATTATGCTATAATTGTTTCGCCTTTATAGATAAATTTTCCTTTCCCTTTGCTACAAACATACTTCTTATCTAATCCTTTTCTTCTTGTTTTGATTGTATTATTACAGCAAGTGCAAACATACTCATGCCCTTTCCCTTTGTATGAATGTGTATGGGTACTTGAAACACCTTGCCTTTTTAATTCATTTTCAAAATCACTTGATCCATCTTTGTATTGTTTTCCGGTTATGAAACAAAGATAATGAATTAATTCGTGTTTAAATACATCTATTATTACATCTTCACTTTGATAATTTAATAAATTATAACTTAACTGTATTTCTAAAGGATTATTCACTGTATGTTTGAAATAACCTAAAGTCCTTTTTAATCTTTTAGAGATTCGAATAGGGATATTCAACTCTATTCCATATTCCAGTAATAGCCAATTGTATGCATATACTGTTAACTTATTTTCATTCCAATTACTGTTATTTATATTATTATCTCCTTACTGTTTATAAATTTATTATAAACTTTATTTAGTTATTTGTAAAGAGGAAAAATCCTCTTTACAAATTAATTAAAATCATATCCTTCCCATTCGATAAACGCTATAACATAATCACATATGAAATAAAATTTTAAAATATATTCATCTGCTCCTTTATTCTCTTTTTCTAAATCTTTCCTGTGAATTTCAAATAACTTGTTAAAATTGCTGGATTGCGTACAAGTCATAAGAAGATCCTCATATTTATATAAAGTTTCTAAATTAAAATTTATTTTTACTCCTAATTGTTCATATATTTTACTTTCCTTTTCGATAATTTCATTCGAAATCTTTTTAATCATAGTTTTGAAATACATTTTTATTCCCTCCATCAACTGATAAATTAATCATATCACATATTTAGTTATTAGTCAATATCTTTTAGGAGGAAAAATTTCCTCCTAAAATTTAACTAACTTTTTTCGACTTTTTTACTTCTGTACAACGTGTTAAGATTGTTTGCTTTTGATCTCTATATTCTTTATGTTCTTTTACAGTCGCTTTAATCGTTACTGTTTCACCTTCTTCAAATTCTTTATTTGAACTAAACCATGTAGCTATATTTCCATTTTCATCTTCAAATACATGAAGAATACTTGATCCATAATACGATTCTATATGTGATTTTTTAACGACTGTCAATGTAAATATTTCTCTTTCTCCAATTGTGCCGAAATATTGACTTGAACTTTTTTCTTGTTTTTCCACTTCTTTCTTTTTGATTAATTCCAAATCGTATTGATAAGCCGTGATAAGACTAGCAACTATTCCTTTTGATCGATAATCCACTAAATTAGTCATACATGATAAATATAAATTGTGTTGATAATCATTTAATTTTTCTTTGTTTCCTAATTCTTTTGCCCATTCAATTGCTTTGTTTGCTAGTTCTATACTTTCATCTGAAATTGATTGAACAATTTTATCATTTTGTTTCATCATACGGTTAAACATTTCATTCCATACAAGATCCCCAGTTGAAGATCTTTCTAATTGTTCTGCTTTTGATTTACTTAGAAAATAGCCTGTTTGTTTTATATATTCAGCAACGTAATAGACAAAATAATCTAATTCATATTTACAATCATGACTAGAAATGCTACCTCTATCTACTGTTTCCCCTTCTTTTGCACATACTGTCAGTTGTTCCATCCACTCTAAATATTTAGCGTAATTGTGAGGGTCTGTATGCCCTAGAAAGTCTTTCAAACAACTACTTCCAACCTGTTTGTATTCTCCGTTTTCATTCATTAACACATAAGTATATTTTCTATAACGCTTTGAATTGCAATGCTGGCATTGACTTCCTGATTCTCTATATGCCAATGGTATATTTTCATTCGGAATGACAAATACTAGATTGTGTTTCTGTTCTTTGATTGTTTCCAGCCTAGCAATAAATTTCCATCCGTTTAATTTCGGTGATTCTCCATTCAGAATGATTTTAAAGAAATTTTCAGCTCGTTTAGTCTTTTCATCAATATTGACAACTGTTTCTAGAATTTCAAATGTGATAGCCGGAAAATTTAATTTTATTGCTTTTTTATTCAGCTTTTCAACTTTTTCCTCAAATGCTGGAAAGTTACTTTCATGTATTAAATACTCATTGATATTATTCATAGTTCCGATCCCCTTCGCTATTTGTTAAATTCATTATAACGCATATTTAGTTACTTGTCAACGCTTTTTAAAATTTGTTTTCGATTTATATACTTGAATCAATATCCTTTGCTTTGTACTGATTCAAGTATATAAAAAGCAGTTTACCGAACATGCTTAGGTTACGTTGTCACATCACAATAGCTTTGCTACACTTATATAATAACATTTTATGAAGATTTTTGCAATAACTTTTTTATTTTTTCACCACGAATTATATCTCTAAACTCTATTGTCATGCACGATATTTTCCATTCCAAATTTATCTGCCATATCGATCATATTCATCCTGTGATTCCTGTCTATCGTGAATAGATAACGGATATTGTGACATTCTTCTAAATCTTGAATCAGATGAATATCCTAGACTACCGCCAGACATATAACCGACTCCTTGTGCTTTTTTATAAGGCTCAATATGCATATATATTCCACCGAATAATTTTCTTTTCACCAATTTAACTAAATTTTCAGGCGGATCATTTTCGTCAATATCTATATAACCTTCTTCACAAATTAATAATAATTCATCATATTTCTCAGAAATACCATTGTTAGAACATCCTTTATAACGTGGATTAGTATAAACAGAAATAGGCAATGCTTTCATTGTAAAAACTCCTTTGCTAATTGGTGTAATTTAATATTAAAGCATATTTAATTTTTTGTAAAGTAATTTTACTTATTTCCAAAAAGAGGAAATTAATCCTCATAATAGAAACGTACTAATTATTTTTCTCCTTTCATTTGGAAATAGCTATTAACTGGACTATTGATCCATTCTTCCATTTTTTTCATTGGAATTTTCAAAAAGTACATAAGGAGTCTATCATATTTTTTTTGCTGTCTTTCAGTGAATTTAATTCCAGCATCTTCCATTGCTAATAAGTCAACGTATTCATTGCATAAACGATTTCTAAGATTATCCATTGCCAATATTTTTAAATCTTCATCTGTCAACTCAAATTCCTCTTCATCTACAAGGATAAAGCTATCCATTGAAGAATCCCAAGTATCCATAAATTCCTCTTCATTCAAGTAATCGTTTAATTGATCCTCTACCATCTGATCGATTGTTCTATACATTTTACATTCCCCTTCGCCAATTTAACGTTAACACATATCATGTTATTAGTAAATAAATTTTTTAGACTTGAATCAATTGCCAATCGTATTCAATTAATTCAAGTCTAAAAAATTTACGGAATTAAAAAATCACCTCCTTTCTATAATTTTATATTAACACATATTTAGATATTTGTAAAGTGTTTTATTCCTCTAACAAAGGCTTTCCACCTTTGCCAATAATTGTTGATCCAAAAACATTTCTCATTTCATCCTTAGTCATATTTTTTCGCCACTTGCTTTCAGTGCCTTTTAAATACCATCCATTTTTCGACTTTGAATATACCATGCCCAATGATTTTAATACAGCATGTTTTTCCTTTTCTTTCGCTTTGATTCCCCAAACCCATATCCAGTTTCCAATCATTTCAATTTCCGCACCGTCAACAAAGATTAATTTATCAATCACAGTTTGATAATCAAAGCTTACATTTGTGTGAGTTTTCCGTTCGGCTTCTGTATCAAATTTTCCATCCTTCATTTTTTGGAAAAGGCGATCATACTCTTCTTTCATAGCCTTGAATAATTCAGCGTTACCGCCTTCAATATCAGGATGTAATTCCCTAGCAAGTTTACGATAAGTATCCTTTAATTCCCTAAAAGTTGTGATTCCTTTGAAAAATTTAGTCATGATAGTTTTCTCCTTTGCTTGTTAGATTTTTATCGGTTGTTTGCTACAATTTAATATTAGCACATATTTAGTTATTTGTAAACGGATTATTTTACCGGAATTAATTGCCTGTCTAAGAATGGCATATCTGCCAAAAATGGATCGTCTATCCTAAAATGCCCTCCAAATTTTGGATCTTCCATTGTCACTGTAAAAATCTTATCTTGATTATAGATGATATACTGTTTTTGATCTTCTGTAATATCCCACCATCTTTCGATTTTAAATTCGTCAATGTTAAATTTTACCTTTGAACCAATTTTAATTTCAGCCATGATCCCATGCTCCTTTTTCTTGCTATGATTAATTCAATCCCTTTGCTACCAACTGAATTAATCATAGCACATATTTAGTTATATGTCAATTAGAAATTTATTCATCTCTAAGATAATTTTTTGCTAACACTGATATTTCATTGACAATCTCATTAGCATAGTCGTAGTAATCCAAGCTATCCGTATTTTCCTCACTATCCACTAATTCCCAAATTTCACCATCATAGTTGTTTAGCACTAGTTGGCAGATATGATCCTCAGCATATTCAAAGCTGATTCCACATTTTACCATATCATATAATTCATGAGCCAATTCTTGAGTGATTTTATCAGATAATAGATACATTTCCATATTCCTCCTATAACATATTTCTTTCAACAATTGAATTTTTCAAGTATCTTAAATAGTCACACTCTTTCAAAAACATATCATGAAAAGCTTTTTTGTTCAGAATGTTATTCACTTCAAACGCTTCATATTCAGCGATTGCATCCATTAGTAAATTATAGCAATTTATAAATAGCTGAATATCACCTTTTCTTTCAGACTCCAATGCCTTTTTGTAAAACTTTCCATACGTTGATTCTAAGTAAACTCTATCAGATTTTTTCTCCATTCCAATTACCCCTTTCAGTTGATAAATTAAGATTAACACATATTTAGCAGTCAGTCAACGCATTTTTTAGCATTGATTGATACTTATCCACTTATTCCACTTCCATGATATAGATGTGTTCACAGTCTAACCATCTACTGAAGTTTCCTGCTGTTATGAAACTGTCTCCATCCCTTTTGTACTCCATAGCATCATGTAAAGTATAGAAATAGGAATCATTTCCAATTTTGTCCAAATGATCCACTACCATATCTAATGCATCCCCTTCACAGTTTGCATAGACTCCAAAGAAATGCTGATCATAGTTGTGTAGACTTACAAGGTAAGCTTTATTATAGAACTTAATATCATATGGATTCACTACTTCTACATTTTCCCTGTTAGAAAATGCCCCTTCCTCAATGATAGTAACTTTGTTAATATCTGTATAAAATTTGTACTGATCCCCATTTTCATCCACAAGATAGAATAAATCATTGTCTGAAATTTTAGTGACTACCCCAATGATTTCAGTGTTTTTTAATTCCACTTTTACAGTCATATTCACTTTAATTGCAGGTTTATCTGCTTCATTTTTCATTTGAGTAAACTTTTCAAGTGATTTAATAAGCATTTGAACGTGTTCCATATTTTCGTCAATGATTTCCTGTTTTACACCCTCTTGAATACATTCCTCAATTTCTTTCTTCCAATCAGCGATAGATTTTTCGAGATATTCAATATTTTCTAGGATTTTATTCATTTCCATTTTCGATTTCCCCTTTGCTTTGATATTTTAATATTAACGCATATTTAAGTTTAAGTCAATTGTATTTTTTCCCATTCAAATATCCAATCAATTAGATACTTGAATCGTAAAAAATTCCCATTGGTGTTTGATTCTTCCTAGCATTGGTTACTTTGTCACTAGTGTTATAGAGCCAATCGGAATAAACTGTTATTCCTGTCTATACACTTAGCGAGATTTTTCGCCAATGCCCGAACATCCACCCCATCGCCATTCTCTGATTAGAGAATGTCCGTTAGGAAACAAGTGCGTCAATTACAGATAAACTGTAAATGGTTAGGTAGGACTCGATTTTGTGAGTGTGTCTATCGCTTATCACTCCATACTAGGTAAACCCGATCCAATCGTATGCAAGAAGGTTGCACCATTACAACCAGCCTTTTCGCAGACCGCTTAAAGAGATACGGACAACTTAATAACTGTTTGGACACAAAAACCTTATTGATTGATAAGGGAAAACTAGTCGCTACGTTTATTTACAAATTCATCATAACACATATCTAGCTATCTGTCAACTGTAATTTTTACCAAGTCGCTTACTAGGTAAGCAACCTGACAACTTAATATTAACACATATCTAGTTATCTGTCAACAAGAAAAAAACTGGTAAAACTTGTTGAAGTTGTTTGACCGCCTCAACACTACTTACTATACAGGTACTCAAACAAAAATGCAATAGGTTTATAAAAAGAAAGTTAATTAAAAATATTCAGACAATTGCTCTTATAATATATATATAGAAGAAACTCGGATCGCCTAAATTATGGAATTTTAATTTACACAATTTGGAAATTTTATTTTATTGGATAAATTTAGAAATTTATTTATTGGTAGATTATGGGAAATAATTTAATGGGGATATTTTCCAGTTATGGAAATCAAAATTATCAGAATATTCTAGAAAGTTTTGTATTTTAACATATGATATATTTTTTGTCAATGGATCATTTTTCCACTTTATTTATGTCAATGGTAAATTTTATAAAGTTGCTTATACATTTACATTAATAACCATTGACAGGGATAAATGCTAACAATCATTGATATGACAAGCTTTCATTAATTTTCATTTAGAATAATTTTAAATAAAAAATGTATATGATATTCATAAAAATGAATATTTGTCTATTGTCAGAATATTTTGAACAGTGCTGTAGGCTTCATATATCCACGCTGTGCTTTCTTTTTCTAGTATGACATATATGTATCAGATGCCTTAATATGTGCTTAAAACGTAAATGCAAACGCTTACATTTTCTCTTGTATACAAGGGTATATTGTAAGAATATGGAAATATAGAGTTGGATAAAATGGATATTATTGGAAATATGGATGGAAATTAATGGATATTTTGATTGGATAATTTTGGATAGTCGTTTCTCATAGCATGGGAAAATTTGGACATGTGCGATCCCCTTTTTCAAACGAATCGAAATTTTCAAAATATTCAAATTGTACGGTATTGGATTTTTTTGGATCTTCTAGTATGCTAAATTTTCTGAAAATTTATAATGTTGAAAAAACTATTGCAGGCGGATAATTTTGGCATTTATATATAATGGTAAATTTTAGGTGCATATAAGATAAATTATGTGTATGCCAAAATGGGGGATATTTTACAGCAAACGGATCTATTGTAAAAATCAGGAAGCCGGCAGTTCACCCACATATTATCTCGACTTAAAATGTGAGCGATTAAATATCCCATATTTATCCTTATAATTATCCTTCCAATAAATCCCAAAATAAAAAAATTCAAGATGCAGACATATCTATAATTGATCGCCTACATCTCGAATTTTTAATATTTCCCTTTATGACAAGTGACGAAATATTTTTACACATCATGAGAAAGAATAATGAAGGAAATCTGTAACCCCTTCTTCCCTGCTATTTCTGAATCTCAATTTATCGAGATATTTAATATACAATTTACAAATCTAAAATTAATAAATTTTAATGTCTCATTCGATTCATTAAAATATTAAGATCGATCTGTATCGAAAAAACATTTGTACGAAAAGGAATACAGTTGTATTTACAAACTAAATTTTCAAATGTTTTTTACCATATATTAAATAGAAATAGTTTGCAGATTCAGCAACCCACTTCATTATAATGAAGAATAAAATTCATAAAAATGGGCAATACTAAAACAATTAATGCAAACAACATATTCAGTAGCAATCGAGCAAACAAATAGATATATACCAGCTATAGATAAAGGTTCAAGACAATCCTAAATAACAAGTAACTAAGCGAATAGTCAAAAGTAAGTCATAAGACAGAAAGGAATTAAATAGCACTCCAATAACGCAGAAGCGGAAACATCAAAACTACTTAACCGATACATGTAATAATGAGAATAACCATGTCAATTACCAAAATGATATGATGGATAGAAACGTTGTTCTGCTATGCAATCATTGAAACCAATTGTACAACGAGATACGAATACCACAATTTCGGCTATTGTTTGTGATAAGTTTTGATTAGTGAGATCTAAACTTTGGCTTAACTTTTGGTCTAGATTGTGATTTTAAAGAACAGTGACCTTTGATCATTTAGTTATATTCATGTAACTATTTGATCATTTGAACTTAATTTTTGAACTTTCTTGCTTTGAAGTTGTCTTAGATTTTTGTCGATTATTTGCAATAGATAGCGTATTGCAATTTGGCTTTCTCAACATAAGGCATTTTTGGTTTTGTTAAGGCTATTTTTTAGGCTTTTGTTATTGGCTTTGCTTATTAACAGTTAAGCATAAACATTTAAAGCTAGATGGGTGATAAATATTCACTTATTATATGGCTTTTGCTTTGCTTATTTTGCTTATTTTGCTTTTCTCATATTCCTATAGAAAAACATTTGCACATGATATTTCATATTACATTTATCCAGTTGCCTTGTCGGTTCATGGTGATTCCTATTGCTGATCGTCATTGCTGATTATTTGCTAACAGGTTAAGTACAGCATGAGTAGACTTTCGTATGATTTTGCACACATTTACTCATATTATAATTTTGCTTGCAAGTAATCTACAGGTCGTGATCATCAAATTTTGCTTCTTTCATGCTTATTGAATAGGCATTTTACTTTTGGTTTTTACCTGTTATTTTAATTTATTCTTTTCCCTTTTAAAACCATTGCTGTTACAATCTATCTCTTCCCTTTTTTGCTTCTTTTATATGTATGTTTTTATTAACTGTTTCCTCTTACACATTTTTATCCTCCATTCTTCTTATGATGAAGTAAGGTTGCCGGATAGAATATTGAGTAGTCATTTTGGAAATTCTCGATATTTAAAACTAAAATTTTGAATATCAATGGGGTGTTATGGAAAATTCCACAAATAAAAGAGATTCATACTCAATATTCTATTTTAATCTGCTGGCAAGAGAGATTACAGACAAACCCTTGTTAGTGATAAACTGGAATAAAAACGAGTTAAATCAAAATGCTCATTAGTCATTCATTGATGAGGTAAATGAACTTGTTGTGATTCTGAACTGATTTAAATAGTTTTTTTATCCGAACATCTTATCTCAGGAGGGGATAAGGCGATTCGTTTGTTTATCACTAACAGTATCATGTTATCCGATTTTCGTTTTTCTTATACCAGTATAATTAAATTTTGTTAATTAAAATTATTTTATATATTCTGTCTTTTTCATTCGTGGTATATTCTTTCATACTTGTTAAAGATTATAACTAATTTATCAAAAGGAGGAATGTAAATGATTAAGACAAAGTTCGATTTAACCTATGCAGAATTTCTCGATTACTTTCAATGGAATGTAGAAAAAGATTTAAATCCCAACCTTCCAAATGAGATTTTCAAAGACATAACAGATTCAGAAATTAGGTCTTTTCGTCACAGGGCATTTTCCTACTCTATCTATTACTTAATATCCGCTTTGTATTTAAACGCTAAATATGGCTATGTTCTTCTTTCAAAACTATTCTCACTCACATTGATAAACCTCCTTTATGGAGATCGCAAGCCAATTAATTACATCACAAAAAGAAGTGGCATCCTAGATCAGTTAGGATATACCACTTCTGAAAACAATTTCCCTATTGAAGTTAATATTGAAGATAATGCTTTAATCGACTTTATTATGTATCAAGATTTACCACAACACGTAAAAGAAGAAATGAATGTACCAGCCAATTTCATTTGTAAAAAGCCAATCAAAGGATTTTACCGGAATCCCAAAGATACATATTACACTGGCACATTCTTTGAATTTGAGAAAACACACCGCATTGATTTTACGATATTTGCAAGGTGTGTGACAGCGTATAAATTCGGTTTTGAATTATTCTATGTCTTTGCGTTCCTATTCACATTTGAACAATTCATCAATTCAAAACCAAACGTATATCGTTCTTATATTGCACTATCCTTAAATGTATCTCCAAAAACCTTAAATCGAATACTTACTAATTTAGAAAAAATGAAATTAATCAAAATTGATGAATCAAATGGATTTAGATACAAGACAAGGAAAACTCCAATTATTAAAAAGTAAGTGTAGCAGTATATCTTTGCCTATTTTATTTGGTATAATTTTTACAATAGGATTTAAAGGAGCAAGAACATGAAGCCAAATGTGACTCTATATGATTTTAAAGAAATCATTGCATTATTTGAGGAAGATGGAAAAGCACCAGTACATGCAAGGATTGATATGGGCAGGTTATTTATTGAAGGTAAGGATAACGAATTGATGTTAAGGCTCAATCATTATACAAAGCGTTTAGTCATAGCAAGGATCAAATTCCGGCATGGCAGAAAAGGTTATGGTGGAAAATTACTTGAAATACTTAAACTATACGGACAATCAAATGGTTATGAAATGATTAGCATTGAAAGTGTTAGTACACAAGAAGCTGTGTCTTTTGCTTTAAAGCATGGCTTTTACAAAGAACGTTTACCTTTTCTTATAGAGGATGAAGAAACCGATTTATTTTGCAATTATCATCTGAATATCTAAACAAACAAAAGAGTTATTCATAGAAACAGAATAACTCTTTTTGTATATTTTTATTTGAATAATTTCACTTTATCCCGCTAAAGTGTCGGCTTTTTGCCAGCTAAATTAAAGTCCATTATATATATGTGAATAAAATAATATATTATATATAAATAAATAAGATATATATCAGTAATAATAAGCTTAATTAATTAAAGTTGTTTTATTTAAATACCCATTTATATAATATATATTTTTTTAATTAATTATTCATGGTAATTTATGGTAATTATATTGGTCTTTGATTTACGGGAAAATCTCGACACTTTAGCACACTAAAGTATTATTATCAAAATAAATACCACTCAAATGAGTGGTATTAGATTTATTCCACATATCTTTTATGAACAGGAACATATACAACATCATCAGGATAAATCATATTTGGATCTTCAAATTGGTTATTGATTTCAACTACTTCATCAAAATTAGCACCGTAATAATTTGAAATTTTCCAAAGGGTATCTCCGTCTGCTACCCTATGTTCAAGAATCCCCTTCTTTAAAATTTCATTATATTCTTCACCAAATTCTTCTTGTCCTTCATGATGTGGTGGGGGGTTAGTACCAGCTTCTTGTAGTAAAATTTCCTGCATCATACCCTCCCCTATTTGATTAGCACTAATTGTTGTTGCACCAAAGATAGATCCCATAACAACAATTAAAAAAGAAAATATCCTTTTCATCTTATCTTCCTACTTTCCAATGAACATTTGTGTCCAATAATTATTTGTTGGTTCATACCCTACTCCAATATGAGTAAAGTTTGCATTTAATATATTCGCCCTATGACCACTAGAGTTCATCCAACTATTCATTACTTGTTGTGGGGTACGGTGTCCTTGTGCAATGTTTTCTCCGGCAGTACGGAATGAAATACCGAACTTACGCATCATGTCAAATGGACTTCCGTATGTTGGGGATTGGTGACTAAAATATCTTTTGCTTTGCATATCCTGTGATTTAATCCTTGCAACACGTTGAAGTTCCCAATCCATTTGCAAAGGTTGTAATCCGGCTTTGGCTCTTTCTTGGTTCACCAAAGTCAATATTTGCTGTTCTACACCCTTTGTTTGATCGATATTCGGGATATTTAATTTTTGCATTGGATAAATCAAGTTCGGATTTTGAACTTGTTTGTTAGCGTTAATAATTTCGCTTACTCCAATTTGATATTTCACCGCAATCTTCCACATGCTATCTCCACGCTGAACAATGTAAGTGTCCATGCCTTGTGCATGTGTTTGTCCAGCAAAGAATAACATCATGAAAATTCCTAGAAAAATGGAGGAAATCTTTTTCATACTATCACCTCCTTTCTTCTATATTTTTTGTAATGACTGGATTTTTATTCTAATTGGAAAAATTTACATTTCATAAAAATTGTAAATTCAGCAAATGTTATAATCATCAAACGTCAAACAAAGAAAGGAAAAAACATTTATGAAACTAACAAGAAAGTTTGAAATTAAAATTGTTTCTGAAAACAAAGATGAAATTAATATTTTTATGCGTGAGGAATTACATAAGCAATTTCTAGCATTGAATTTTACACTTAATCATTATTATTTCAAACATGTTGCCACACAAGAATTTAAACAAATTAATGAAATATATAATGAAAAAATTGAAGAACAAAATGAAAAAATTGAAAAAAAATTAAATAATTTAATTAATGTAAAAGAAAAAGCTAATAAAGCAAAGGATAAAGAAAAAGCACTTAAAAGAGTTCAAAAAGCACAAATTGAACTAAATAATGCTAAAGATAAACTTACTGAATTAGAAAAACAATTTAATAATCAGGCTGAAAAAATTTATCAAAAAGCTATCATTTTAAATGAAGATACATTAATAGATAATCTAATACATAAAAAATTTAAACTGCATTATGATACTGTAAATCGTATTATAAGTAAAGTAAAAGCAGATTTTGAAAATAACATTGATGAGATATTAAAAGGAGAACGAACCATACAAATATATAAAAAAACTGATAATTTAATGATTAGAAATCGTTCAATGGTTATTTATAAGGAAGGAGATGATTATTTTCTTAATATTAGAAATAAATGGGCAAATAGCGAATGGGGCAAAGGGGTATTATTTAAAATTATTTTAAAAAAAGGAAGTAAACAAAAAGCAAAAAAAAAATGAATTAATATCATTATTAGATAAAGTTATCAATAAAGAATATAAATTATGTGATAGTAGTATTAGTGTTGGTAAAAAATTAATTTTAAATTTGGCTTTAGACATTCCCGTAAAAGAAAAAAAATCAATTCCAAATAGAATTGTTGGTGTAGATCTAGGAATAGAAATTTCTGCTTATGTATCATTAAATGATAAACCAAATATAAAAGAAAAAATAAGTTATAAAGAGAAGGGTTTAAAAGTTTGGACTGCCATTCAAACACAGCGAAGGAGACTTCAAATTGATTCTGATAGTAATAGATCTGGAAAAGGATACCAACGAAAAATGAAATCATTAGAAAAATTGAAAAAAAAAGAAAAAAACTTTCGCAAAAATCATAGTCATATTATAAGTAAAAAAATAGTTGATTTTGCAGTAAAACATAATGCTGAAAGTATACATTTAGAAAAATTATCATTTAATCACAAAAAAAAGAAAAGAAAAAACTTTAATGATTTATGGTCATATTATCAAATTCAAATTATGATTGTTTATAAAGCACATAAAAAAGGAATTAAAGTTTATTTTGTTGATCCTAGCTACACTTCTCAAACCTGTAGCCAATGCGGAAATTTAGAAGAAGGTCAACGTGTAAGACAGGAATTATTTAAATGTAAAAAATGTGGTTTTGAAGCAAACGCAGATTATAATGCCAGTCAAAATATTGCAAACGCTAAACCAATTGAAGAATCTGATCTAAATGAAAAATTTATAAAAGAAACGGATGATACCATAACATCAAAATAAACTATATTTTTAATGATAGGCGGGCAAGCTTACTATGTCCGACTGGTGAGGTTAAATTTGATTTTAAACTCTCACCTAAGGGTTAATCCTATACATTGTGTTACCGTATAGGCAGTTCACACATCTTGTTATTTTAGTGCGAATATAAAGCAAACATAAATTTACAAGATGATTCGCACTAAATTTTATTAAAAATAAGTTGTTTTAAACATTGATTTGAATATTTATAAGTAATATTTCTCAATGTTAATTCAAAAATGGGTAAAAAAATTACTAATAATATTTAATTCGCTGTCACATCATACATAGATGTGTGGATTGAAGTCGGCTTCCATAACGCCTTGTGTGTCCTGTTTGTTGTCACATCATACATAGATGTGTGGATTGAAGTTAATTTCAAAAGAATAAGATCGCTTGCTATCGCTCGTGTCACATCATACATAGATGTGTGGATTGAAGTTGAATCCCTTCTGAACAAATACAAGTCAAAACAGGTCACATCATACATAGATGTGTGGATTGAAGTTAGTGAATTGCATTACAATGTCTGTATATGCATATGTCACATCATACATAGATGTGTGGATTGAAATCGTCAACATAAGCAGGAAAATTATATTTTCTTAAAAATCACATTATATTCTAATGTATGGATTAAGATAAAAAAAGAAAGAGATTAAATTCTCAAAATATTCTTTCATCAAATTAAATTAATGGGGGTTATGAAATGACTCATTTATTAGAAAATTCTAGAGAAAATAGATTGTCACAAAAAGATATAAATGAATTATTAAAAATTATTGAAATTAATGCATTTAGATTAACAAAAGATTTTTATGGAGAAAATTTAGAGAAAACTCCATCTAAAGTTAAAAAAAGAATGAATCTTAAAATAAGAAAGGCTATTGAAACGAAAATCTGTTATGAATTTAATATTACTCATATTAAGAAATTAAAATGGATTTATTTGGTTAATGCAAAAATGTTTGTTGATGATTTAAAAATTCAAGATGTTATTACCTTCCTTCAATTAAGATGATAATTACATATAAAAAAGATCCCATCAATTACGGCAGGATCTTTTTTATTTTTATCGAAAAATTTCTTTTGTAATTCTTAATAATTCTAATTTACTACTTGATCTTAATTTATTGATTGCTTCTAATAATTGTTCCTTGCTTAAATTGTTTAAATCGTCAAGATTAATATCTTCCCCCATTGTATATGAAGGAATATCTCTTAAATCTTCTTTGTTTTGGAGATAAGATTTCATTGTTGTGGTACTGGATTTATGATTTCCTTGTTGTTGTGCAAGCATAATGTCACCAGTAGTATCAAATACATAGTTGATACCAGCTTTTTTAAATGAGTGGAATTTGATATTTCTTTTTTCACTGATATTCATTTCTTTGCAAAGCTTTTCAATATACTTCCCTACTTTATGTGGATGGAAGTGCCGGAAAACAACTTCATTTCCTTTTAATGTCTCAATCCGTTGGTATAGCTTTTCTGAAATGGGTTTAATGTGCGGTTGCCCTTTATCTATTACTTCTATAACCTTAATGTTTTCCCCTTTTTGATTTTTATCATATATTTGTTCCCATGTAAGGCTTAATAATGCACTTAGCCGGATACATGTTTTTACAGCTACTTCAATTAAAATGCTAAACTCTTCACCATCAGGATATTTTTTTGCCCTTTCAATCATTTCACAAACTTCTTCCCATGTAAGAGAACCGTAGCTGTCGGGATTCTCCATTAAGCTTTTTGTTACCTTAAATATAGCTTTTCTTATTTTTGGATTGTCTGCTTCTAAATAACCGAAAATGCTTTTCATTGAATTGATTCTTCTATTAACGGTTGAGTTAGAATATTGCTCCCTTAACCAGTTTTTATATGTAACAATATCGTTTGCTTCAATTTTTTCTAATTCTTCTTCTAATACACATTCCCAATCCTTTTTAAAAAAGTATTGTGTAAATTGATTAATATCTACTTTATAATTCAGTGCGGTATTTTCACTTTTATCATTTAAAAAATTAATTACCTTTTCTTTAATAAATTTTAATTCATACACTTTCTTTTTATTATATGGTTGTTTTGTCACAGTATTATTCATGATGTTTGCCCCTTACATATAATTAATTATATGTATATTGTACCTTGTTTTTATAAAAAATGCAACCATGTTTATTTATCGAATAGTAATTATTTGAGTATTTGATTTTTGAATTGGAAAATGCTACAATGCTTGTAAAATAAATAATGAAAGGGAAAGGAGATATTTTTTAGTGGAAAATTAAACAATAATTTAGTATCTATACTTTGGGTGAATAAAAATGGAGAGGTGAAAATAGATGCTGGTAAATTGGAAGGAAATAAATATGAAAAAAGTCGGGGAAAAATTAGCTTTAGTTAGAAAATCAAAAAATCAAACGCAAAGGGAATTTATAAAAGATTGCGACATTGAATACAGGCAGTATTCCAAATATGAGACAGGAAAACAAAAGCCTATATACAATGAAAAAGGCTTCTTTAAATTAGTTGCAAAGCATAACATCAATCTTGATTGGCTACTTCATAATAATCATATTAATCATCCGGAACAGAATCAAAAACATGAAGTGACAGTCAGTATGATTTTCGTAGTGAAAGATGCCAATGGAGAAATAAAACAAAAAATATCATTTCAAGATGAATCAGTTGATTATTATGAAAAAGTAAAGAAAACATTATTGCAGATACCTATAAAAAGATAAAAAATTGCTAAATAATGGCATTTTAGCCATTATTTAGCAATAAATTTTCAAGATCTTCATCATTTTCATCAATTTCTTCTAATTTTATATCATTTATATCTATTTCTTCGCTACAATCTTCAATTTCTTGTATTTTTTCTTCATTTTTTGTGATTTTTTGCTTATTTTGTTCAATTTTTGCGATATTTTCGCTATTTTTTACTGATTTTTCGCTATTTTTGAGTAAAAATGCCACAGTTTCATCATTTATTACTCCATTTTCAACTAATTTACGGTATTTAATGCCATCATACATTAACTGCCGGATAACATGAGAGACTTCATAATTCGGTACGCTTTGAATAATTTCTTGTAATTTTTTATCTTTGCTAGAGATAGAAATTGTTTTCCTTATTGTTGTCACTGATTCACCACATCACTTTTATTTATTTTATTTGTTTTTCTCCATTCCAACATCCCATATTTTCTTAATCCATTTACCGTATTATATCTTCCTAAAAAGATGATTTCCACCTTCTTGTCCTTAAATGCTTCTTCTAAATACGGTTTTAATAATTTTTCTGTTGCTCCCCCACCTGTAAAAATAATACGATCTACCATTGCCCAATTATTAATAAATGTTTTTTCAATAACCCCTTTGATTCTATTAGCTAATTGACGATATGCAAATTCAGTAATTTTTGCAAGTGAGTATCCTTTAATCTTCCCTTCATCTATATAGGATTTAATTTTTCCGTCAGGGATTGGACTTCCTAAATTAGATTCTATCCATTTATTCACTGTTTGATAAGCTGAATACATTCCATGTTGTGTAGAGGTACTTTTATCAGCTATTGGTCTTAATTTATTTAAAGTATATAAATTGAATGTTCTTGCACCAATATCAGCTATTACATTATATCCTTTTGCAATGTCTTGATGAATAATTTTTCCATCCTTATCCAAAATAACATCACATAGAGAACCGAATGGTTGTTTACGAATAATCAAATTCTTTACAGTAATTTCTTTTTCTTCTAATTCTTTTCCGTTGACAGAAATTTTTACATGATGTGTTTTAACGATTAAATCATATAACAATTTATGTCTTTTCGGATCTTCATCTGCTAATACAGGCAATCCCCATTTAGATGATATAGAATAGCTTGTTGTAATGTCGGTTAGGACTTTCGACCTTTAACATAGATTATGCTTAGTCAACTCTGACCCTATCATATGTAATACTTTTCATTTATTACATATCTATTTGAGTTAATTAGACACAAAATAATTAACTCCATGAGTTGAATGACGTTAATAGTTACCTTCCGCCATTGGTTACGGTAGCCCCCTTCGGTCTATCCTTCAAGCAGTTTAGCCTTTAACCTCGTTTACAACATTTTACCTTGCTATTCAGTCGTGGCATGGTAACTTGCCAACTTATAGCTTTCCAAACATGCTACACTCCTCACTTGGTTTCCCTCATGAATAAGTTTGGTGGTAATGGGCTATAATTAGGGTTGAACCCAGCGTTTTGCTAGAAACGCAATTCTATATCACCCTTATGGGCGCACTGTATCTCCATATCCATCATCAATAGCAAAAATGTTAGGCTCATAGTTGTTCATGTAAATAATCTCCTTTACTAAAAGTATTAAAATGTGTTTAAAAATTTCATACTTTTTATTATGTATTAAATTTATCATACTTTTTTAAGACAAGCAAGAATTTCTTGGAGGTTTATATGTTGCAAATTCATTTAAAGCCTGTTAAAGATATGTACTATGATTCAAGTTCTAATTACGGTGTTTTTGCCTGTGAAATTGCAAAAGAAAATCCGGATAGCAAAAAAGTGATTTACAATAATTATGGTAACTTTACGGTAAAAGGTATTATGCCAAAATTAGAAAACACTAAAACCTATGTTGCTAAATTAAAAGAAGTAAAAGATAAGTACGGTCTAGGATATGAAGTTGTCAATATATATGAAGAAAAATTATCCACTCATGAGGAACAGCAAAAATTTTTAAAAGCCTTTATCACTGAAAAACAATTAGCTTCTATTCTAACAGTTTATCCGAAAGAAAATATTATAGAACTAATTGAGCAAGACAAATTTGATTATTCAAAAATAAAGGGAATAGGCTATACAACATACCAGCGAATAAAAGAGAAAATTATGGAAAACAAGGATCTCCAAAATGTTTATGCAACTTTACAGGAATATGGACTTACCCATAATAAGATCCGTAAATTATCTGAGCATTATTCTTCTCCACAATTGTTATTAGATAAAATAAAAGAAAATCCTTATATTCTTGCTGATGAAGTAGAAGGAATCGGATTTAGACAAGCTGATACCATAGCATTAACAAAAGGAATAAAAAAAGACTCTTCTTATCGGTTAATGGCTTGTTTAAAATATGTTTTATCTGAACAGGCGAATAATGGGCATGTTTATGTGGAAGAAAAAGATGTAACAATATATATGAAGGATTATTTAAAAATAAAATCATTTCTTATAGAAAAATTTCTCACTTCCATTAAAGAGAAAGAAATAAGCGACATTTATATAGAAGAAACTCGTTTTGCATTGAAGCAATATTATTTAAATGAAGTTGCAATAGCTAAAGATATTAAAAGGCTAATGGATCATTCGTATGAATTAAAGGTCAATCAATTAGAAGAAAAGCTAATCAAAATTGAAATTGAACAGGGATTCGATTTTACAGGAGAACAGCGTGAAGCCATTTTTTTAGCACTAGAAACAAACGTTCTATTAATTAACGGGAAAGCTGGAACAGGAAAAACTTCTATTATTAAAGGGATTGTAAAGATATTAGAAAGCACTGGTGAAAATTACACCTATCAAACCATTGCTTTGAGTGGGAAAGCAAGTCAACGTATTAAAGAAAGTACCGGACTGGACTCTTCTACTATTCATAAGTTTCTTGGAACAGATCCAAAAAACTTTAAACGCTTTATACATAATAGAAAAAATCCTGTTGATGTTGATTTACTCATTATAGATGAAGCAAGTATGATAAATGCTATCTTATTTGCTAAAATTTTAGAAGCATTAAAAAATGGAACAAAAGTGGTGATTACTGGTGATTACAGTCAATTAGAACCTATTGGAGTGGGAAATGTCTTTTACGATCTGTGCAAAAATAACAAAGTCACAAGAGTTGAATTGACTGCTGTTCATAGACAAGCTAAGAAAAGTGGGATATTAAGCTATGCGAATGAAATTAGAGAAGGAATATCTAGCTTTAAATCAAACAGATATGAAAAGCTTGATTTAGGTGAAATAAAGGATCTGCATTATTATCCTTTTTCTGAACCCGATCATGTTTTGAAAAAAGTTCTAAATATTGCGAAAATATATAAAGAGAAAAACAAAGATATATTAAAATTTCAAGTTATTACCCCCATGAAAAAGCGTGGAAAACTTTGCACTTATGAATTAAATCAATTATTACAAGAAATATTTAATCCTTCATCCCCCACTCAAAAGAAAATTAAAAAAGGGAAATTTGAATATCGAGAAAAGGATAAAGTTATTCATAATGGGAATAACTATAATATAGGAGTATTAAATGGAACGATTGGCATCATTGAAAAAATTGATGAAGCCAATGAAAAAATGACCATCCATTTTGAGACAGTTGGGAAAGTGGAAATTCCATTTTCTAAATTAAATGATATTGAATTAAGTTATGCCTTAACTGTTCACCGAACACAAGGCTCACAATTTGAAAATTGTATTGTCGCTTTAGATTATTCTTCTTACATTATGTTATCAAGACAATTAATATATACTGCTTTAACAAGAAGCATCCACCATTGTTTTTTAGTATGTGAATTAAAGGCTTTAATTCAAGCCATTAAAACGGATAAAAGTTCTATTAGAAATACATTTTTACCACAGTTATTATCGGAACTTCATTTATAAATGAAGTTCCCTACAAATAACTAAATATTGCTTATAGTAGGTGTTGTAATGGGTTTTTCATTAAGTAATGAATTAGATTATTCTTTAATTTCATTAGAAGAAAGAAAAGCAAAAGTAAATGAATTGCTAAGAAAATATGACAATGATTTAGTTGACTATTATGAGAATTATCAGAAAGTCAATTTAAATCAATCGGATAAAACTTCTGAATTTGATTACGTTTGTAAGGATTTAGAAAAGGTCGCTGATTATCTCCTATATATGGATAATAAAGAACAGCGTGAAAAGATAAAGCATGAAAAAGTATTAAACCAGCGTATGAAGAATAATCGTAAAAAAAAAGAATACTTAACCGATAATTTTACTTTTGTTGATGAAAAAAGAAGAGAGTATGTAAAAAATGTTAAGATTTATGGCTCAATAAAAGTGACAGATGAAGATCGTAAACAATATAAAGAACTGGCTGATACCGGAAATTTAATTCAACATTTAAAGAAACAAATTATTTCAAAAGTCGATTGCAACGGAAATTCTATTTCAAATGAACGTTTAAGAAAATTAAAATGGTATTTAATTGAAATTGGAAAAGATGAAGTGGCTATAAAAGAACAATTAAAAAAATATATAACCTTCAAAAACATCCAACCTACCCCTCCCTTTTATAATTTAAATCATTTTTCTTTTTCTAACATTACCCATGTCAAAACATTATTCGACAATTATCAGATGATTAAAAAGAACGTCTTAAATCAAACTGAAAATGATTTTAAATTTTTATTGTTTGTATTTGATGAACTTGTAAATAAATCAATTAATGAACCAATTTTAAATAAGATCTTTCATTTAAAAGTCAATGGATATTCTCAAAGGGAAATTATCAATGTGATTTCGGAGGATTTTAAAATAAAGATTTCACCTGTTCGATTAACACAATTAACTACACAGGTGATCCCTACTCTTATCGTAGAGCAATATAAAAAGGATTATGAAGAGTGGATCTTTACCTTTCTTAAAAAAGGAACTTACAAACAGTGTTCTAGCTGTTTTCAAAATAGGTTAGCGACAAAAAAATATTTTACGAAAGATACAACTCGCAAAGATGGCTTATTTCCTATCTGTAAAGAATGTAGAAGAAAGAAAAAGTAATTTTAATATTTCGATTATTCTAAATTATTCTAAAAATAAGGATAGTAAGGATTGAGAGCAATTATACCAAAATTGCTACATAGGTGAAAACCTAAATAAAAATAGAAAAGATAACAAGGAGCGTAATTTATATGGTAAATCGTAAAGAATTTATTGATGGAATGGCAGAAAAATTTGGAATTTCTAAAAAGCAAGCGACAAATGAGTTAAAGCATGTATTAGAGCATTTAACTGATTGTGTAACTGCTGGTGAAGATGTAAATATTACTGGATATTTAAAAGTGAAAATCAAAGAAGTTCAAGAGCGTATGGGTAGAAATCCTCAAACTGGTGAAAATGTAGTCATTCCTACTCATAATCAAGTACGTGTGTCTGTTGGTAAGAAATTAAAAGAAGCAGTTAAATAACGGTATTATTTCCTAATTATTGGTTAAACTACCTTTGAACCAGTAGACAGGAGGTGAAAACAATGGATTTAACTCAACTGTATAATACTAGTGCCATGTTAACAAACTATTTGCGTTCTCATGCTAATGAACTTCCCCCAAGTGAAGAAAGAACAAAGTTTGAACAATTGGCACAGGAACAGCAAAACATTAGCGAACGGTTAAAACCGCAACAAAATACTTAAAGTAAATTCATTGTTTCACTCACTTAATCAATTATTAGGAGGAATTAGTTATGCACATGTACACTAAATCAGAAGAATTGGTAAAAGAAATTGAGTCTGCAATCCAAAAAGAAAGCAATGCAAGTCGTAAATCTCAATACCAAATTCTTCTTCAAACTCAAAAAAATATTTCCGCTAACTTAAAAAGTTTAAGCGATTCTATTAAGCGTGAAAATCAGCAAGCACAAGATACTGAATTTGCTTCTGAAAGTTATATGAATACCGCAGAATTAAATACACAATCTTATGCAAATGCCAATGCAAATGCTGAATATCATGATAATGTAAATAATTCTATTTCTGCCGATCCTGCTTCATTCGGTACTACACAACAATATTATCATGACGAAGTAGATGGAGAATTAGATGAATAAGTAAAAGCTTTAATTCCAGCATCACAAATGAAAGATAAATAATAAAAAATCGTCTTATTAACTAAGGCGGTTTTTTATTTTATACAAATAGCTAAATATGGTGTAAAAGGAGAATTTAAAATGGCAAAGTCAAAGAAAAATAATAGTGTCATTTTACATGGATATTTTGATCAAAAAGCAGGAACAGTAACAGAAATTATTGAGAAAAAAAATAAAGATCCTGAGATACATGTATATCCATTTGACTCTATTGTAAAACAATTCGATGGCAAAGATGTTGTAATTTCGATAAGAGAAACTACCGAATTACCAAGTGATTAATATGGAAAATCTTCACTCTTATACCAATAGTAAAAATGAAGTTGTGGAAGTTACGGAAGAACATTTATTAACTGCTGTTGAATTGAAAATACAATTACAAGAAGAATCTCCTTCTCGGAGAGTCAATTGGAAAAAACATAAAAATCTGATGGAGGAAATGGGTTTTCATGATTCTGATTCAAATGAAAGCTACCGTTGTTTAGTTAAATATTACCAAAAGAAAATCGGTAAATTGACTAGATATAGCAAAAAATCAGATATTCATTCCCAAATTGATCTTCCTGTCATTCAAAAAGAAATTGGTGAATTGTATCAGCAAAAAGAAGAAGTTCACCAAAAAATTTTAGAGTTAAATAAATTGAAACGTGAAATTTCTAAATATGGAATTATCACTGAACAGATCAGGGATACTTTTCTTGATTATTTTACTATTGATATTCCTAAATTCATGTATCAGCCTAAATTCGCACCTAGTAAAAAAGTTGGGATATTAGTTGTAACTGATTTTCATATCGGGGCAACGGTCAAAGAAGTTGCTGGAAATAATTACAATTACTCCATTGCAAAAAAGAGAATAGATGAATTGATCGTACAAACATTGGATTACTGTAATATTTATGAAATTACAGATCTAAGAGTTGTTTGTTTAGGAGATATTTGTGAACAAGTATTTATGAGAAATGTCAATCAAGCTTTTGAATGTGAATTTAATTTTTCCGAACAAATAGTAAAAGCTAGTGAATTATTAATTCATTTATACACATCTTTAGCACAATATTTAAATGTTACGGTTGCTGGTATTGGTGGAAATCATGACCGCATGAATGGACAAAAAGCAGATAATATTTTAGATGATACTGCTATGAACGTGGTTAATTATATAATCCAATTATTTATTTCATTATCAAAAATACCACGTTTGACTTATGATTCAACGGATCAGTCCAATCTATCTTATGAATTAGAAGTAAATAATTCATTACTCAAATTTGTTCATGGTGATAATGAAAACCGGAAGGATAAAAATAAAATCCAAAGATATAGTCAGGCTGATAAGAAATTATATAAAGCTTTGATTATGGGGCATTATCATCATCATGAAGTCATTGAAAGAGACTTTGGTACACTAGAGATTTACGTTGGATCATTAATGGGAAGAAATTCTTTCAGTAAAAGATTAAAAACGAATACGGATGCTTCTCAATGCTTGCTTATTGTAGATGAAAAAGGAGAAATACAACCAATACGACTATCTTTGCAACATATTGTGAGGTGAGAATGTGAAGAAAGTGATTGTATCTCTTTTGATAGCAAGTTTTTTTTTGGCTGGTTGCTTTTCAAAAAACGGTAATATTGTAAATGAGCAAACGCAATCAGAAATGAATAAGCATATAGATGGATATGCTTTTCCCACTGAAAAAGAATTAAATGCTATGAAAGATAATAAATTGAATGATCCAGCATTAATAGAAAATGATGAATTGCTAAGAGTTGGTGATACTGGTTTAGATAAGATGATTAAAGAAGTACAAAACCCTCCTAGTAATTTTGATTTAAAAATGATGAAGAAAGTTGGAAATGTAAATAAGGATTACAAACCAATGAATGTTCATCATACTTGGCAATCTCCAGAAATACATCAAGTATTTGTGAATCCGAAAGTAAAACCGATTAATGGCGATTATGTCAATAATGTTGTCGGAAAAGCTTGGGATTACTATGGCACTCCTTATGAATATGGATCAGACCGGAATACAGATGTTACTTTTGATTGTTCTGATTTTGTTCGTTGGGTACATTTATGGACAGTAGGTATGGATTTACCTAAAACTTCTGCAAGCCAATATGAATATGTGAAAAAATTCTCAAAACGTCATTACACTGATTTAAATCAAGCTAAACGTGGTGATGTTTTATTTTTTATGTCTTATAAAGGCTGGAAACCGGAAGATTATAAAGGAATTAATGTGAAAGCACAACCTGTTGCACACAACGGTATCTATGTGGGAAATGGTATTTTACTTCACACAGCTTCTCAAAAAACTGGTGGAGTACGCTTTGATACAATCAAAGGTTCTCATTTAGAATATCGTTTTATCGGTGGAGGAAATATTATTCAGTAAATGAAGGAGGTGAGATTTTTGGGTAAGCAAAAGCATAATTTAAAAGTCTGTTCCATGTGTACAAGAGAAAAATCCATTAAGAATAATTTTTATACTTCTAATTCCCCTCTATTCCGTAAAGATAGAAAAGTGCCATATTGTAAAGACTGTTTAAAAGAAATGATCAATATTGATGATTTAAATTCAGTTCATGAAGTTTTACAAGCAATTGATAAACCCTTTTTAGCAGAAATTTGGAAGAAAGCATTAGAAAGCAAAAATGATACTTTTGGCGAATATATGAGAATGATTTGTAGCTTACACCAATACAAAAATCTCACCTATAAGAATAGTTCGTCACCGGAAAAAATTGAAAAAACTTTTATGTCTGATATAGAAAAAGAATTAGAAACAATCAATAACATTGACACTGAGCAAGGAAATATTACGATTACAAAAGAACTAATCTCTAAATGGGGTAGTTATTCTAATCGTGAGATCCTTGAAATGGAAAGATTATATAGAAAAATGTTGTATGCAAATAGTATTGAAACTCCACAGCATGAGAGACAATTATATTTTTACTGTAAATTAAGCGTATTAATGGATAGAGCATTAACAGAAGGGGATTATACTGGATATGAAAAATTATCTAGACAATTCGCTGAATTGCAAAAGTCTAGTGGTTTTCGCCCCATTGATAGGAAATCAAGTGATGAAGCAAGTGGAATTAAATCTTTTAGTCAAATTTTCGCAGAAGTTGAAGCAAACGGTTATGTAGAGCCTTTAAATGTTGACTTAAAAGAAAATCAAGATATTGTAGATCGCACCATTATGTATATTGTAAATTACACTCGAAAAGTTTTAGGTATGGAAAAACTTACTAAACCCCCTAGTGATACACCTAAAATTGAAAGAGTTGAGCAATAATGGCTACTTATGATAATTTTGCAAAAAAAATTGAAACAAATGAGGATCATGATTTTAGTAAAAAAATCACATCCGTTAAAAGCTTTAAAGAAATGGAAAAAGATTGGAGAAAATACTTAGCCCTTTTCCGTTCTAAACCGGATTTATTTTTGGATATGATTTTAGATTCTAATTCTCCATTTGTTTTATTTTTTTATCAGCGTTTAATACTTAGAATCATGTTTAGGTATCGGGTTACATTTTTTGTACTGGCGAGGGGTAGTTCAAAGTCTTTCTTGCAAATTTTAGCTTTATATTTACGCTGTATATTCTATCCAAAAATTAAATTGACAATTACTGCTCCACAGAAACAAATGGCAAGTGGTATCAGCCAAGCAAATATTGAAGCAATTTGGGATTTCTTTCCTATCCTCAAAAGAGAAGTCAAAGAGATACGATTTGAAAAAGACTATACTCGTTTGACGTTTTGGAATGGAGCAAGATTTGACTGTGTTGCTTTAGCTGAATCAAGTCGTGGTTTAAGGAGACATGGATTGTCAGTAGAAGAAATTATTCATGAACGTTTTGATAAAGATGTTCTTAACAGTGTAATTATGCCGATTTTAGCAAATAATAGGATAGCTATGTGTGGTGGAGAAGATCCTCATGAAATTAGCAAGCCTGTTACATATGTAACAACTGCTGGTGCTAAACAAACATACGCTTTTGAAAAGCATATGGAAGTCATGAGAGATATGGTTGAAGGAAAATCAGCATTTTGTTTGGGTGCTAGTTTTGAACTTCCAGTTATGCATAACCTATTATCTGCTCAATATATCCAAGATTTGAGAGAAGATTCTACCTTTAATTTATTATCATGGGAACGTGAATATGCTTCTATTTGGTCAGGAACTAGTGAAAACTCACTGGTGAGTTTAGAGGACTTTAGAAGATGCCGGACTATTGAAAAAGCAGAAGATAAAGCCACAGATAAAAATGCAATGTATGTTTTATCTTATGATGTGAGTAGAGCAGAAGGAAGTCAAAATGCCCTTTCTTCTCTTGCTGTATTTAAATGTATAGATCGTGGTGATGGAAGTTATCAAAAGTTTCTTGTGAATTTATATTCAATGGAAGGTACTCACTTTAGAAATCAAGCGATCTTTTTAAAACAGAAAGTCAATGATTTTAATGCGGAAATATTAATTTGTGATGCCAACGGTATAGGTGCTGGTGTTATTGATTATCTCATAACAGAATGTGACAGTAATCCGGCTTATTCAGTCGTAAATGATTCAAGATATGATAAATACAAATTGCAAAATTCAGTTCCAATGGTCTACTGTATTAAATCACAAACAAAAGAAACAAATGCTAGTGATATTCATAATATTTTCATTAGTGCTATATCACAACATCAAGTGAAATTTTTACAAACTGAACATCATATGAAGAATAAAATGAAGAAAAAAGAGCCAGATGAAATGACTCGAATTTTAAGACCGTATGTTGAAACGGATTTTCTTCAAGAGGAACTTATGAATTTAGAGTATTATCAAAGTGGTACAAATACAAAAGTAAAGCAAATAAGTAAAAGTATCGGAAAAGACCGTTTCAGTGCTGTTGAATACGGTCTATTTTGGATCGTTAATAAAGAGAGACAGAATAAAGCTAGACGAGAAAATGTTGTAGATATTTCAAGTTTCTTCTTAGGTAGAAAAGCAAAAAGCCGGAGGTAAGGAGGTGGAATGATGGTTGAAACAAAAATCTCTAACAAAAAGAAAAAAGATACTGATAAAGAGCAAGAATTTAAAAGACAAAGTGTTGATTTAAATTTTGCTACAATGTCGGGAATGATATTAAAAGATTTAAATGAAAGAAATAATCCGATAGTTAAGAAATACACAAAAGATGATGTAAAAACATATTTGGATAACCCTATTCGTTATTCAAAAGAATTAGGAGATCTTTCACAAGGTTTATATCGTGCATCCCCTCACTATAGGCGATTAATTAATTATTTTGCTAACATGCCTACATTGGATTATATTATTGAGCCTTTTAATTTGAATTTAGAAAAAGTTAATGATAAATCATTTAAAACTGCTTATGAAAGAACCAATCAATTACTAGATCTAATGAATATCAAACATGAATTTTCAAAAGCCTTAAAAGTTGCATGGGTAAATGATACTTTTTATGGCTATGAACATGAAGGAACAGACAGCTACTTTATTCAGATTTTACCGAATGAATATTGTCAAATAAGTAGTATAGAAGATGGAGTATATAATTTCTCATTTAACTTTCAGTATTTTGACCGGAATCAATTACAATTAGAACTTTATCCAAAAGAATTTAAAAAATTATATAACAAATATAAAAATGGTACAGAAGGTCAATGGATTGAATTAGATTCTACTAAAACTGTTTGTATAAAAATTAATGATCATCTTGATTATGATCTTCCTCCCTTCTCTAATGTTTTTGCTTCAATTTTTGATATTGAAGATTACAAAGCATTAAAGAAAACAGCTACCACAGTTGATAACTATAAATTCATTGTTCAGAAAATTCCGATAAGAAAAGATAGTGGTGTGAATAATGATTTTCTTATCGACTTGCCAAATGTCACTATGTTTCATAATCGTGTATCAGAAACAACTCCGGAAGAAATTGGATTGTTAACTGTTCCTTTTGATGTAGAAACAATTGATTTCACAAGAGATAAATCAGATACAGATAAGATTGAAGAAGCTGAAAGGGAATTTTATTCATCTGCTGGTACTTCCTCTTTACTTTTTAATGGAAGTAATGCATCCCAAGCCAATTTAGCAAAAAGCATCAAAGTGGATGAACAGGAAGTATTTGCGGTTTTAAGACAAATTGAAAGATGGATTAACCGAAAATTAAAAATTGCTATTAAAGGTAATGTGAAATTTAAAATTAAAATGCTAGATGTAACTGTATTTAATCGTGAAGAAACGATAGATCAGTTAATCAAAGTTGGTCAGTACGGATTTCCAGTGAAATTAATGTTGGCATCCGTTTTAGGTGTTTCTCCATCTAGTGTTAAAAATATGGCTTATCTAGAAAATACATTCTTGAATCTAATTGATGAATTTATTCCTTTACAATCTTCTCATACTCAATCTAACAAAGATGTTAAAGAAGCTGGTAATGAAGCTGGCAGACCGCAAAAGAATGAGGATGAATTAACTGAAAAAGGTGAAGGACAACAGAATCGAGATGACAATGCGAATCGTGAATAATTCCATTTGAAGGGGGTGAAAAAGATGAATGAAATTCAGAGGAAATATAAATTCACACATATTCCAATTCAATATCAGCAAAGCAGAGAGATTGATGAAAGATTTTTAGAAGTAAAAATTTATGTTCTTCATACTGGTGAAAATTACAATGGATCGATTTTTACAAAAGAAGCTGTGAATAGTGCTATCCCTACTTTAGCCAATACTCCCCTTCTTGCTTTTGTAAAAAGAGATGAAAATGGTAAAGATTTTGCCGGACATGAAATTGATCTTGTTATTGAAGATGGAGAATTTAAATGGAAGTATATTGGTCAAGCCTACGGTGTAATTCCCGAACAGAATAATGCTAGATGGGAATTTATGGTGGGTGATGATGGTGTTGAAAGAGAATACTTAGTTGTTGATGCAATTGTATGGAAAAAATTTGATGATGCAGTTGAAATCATTTCAAGAGATTTAGTTAAAGGTCAATCAATGGAATTATCCGAAAAATATAGTGGATATTTCAATGAAGATGGATTGTTTGTATTCGAGAATTTTAAATTTGATGGCTGTGCTATTTTAGGAAATGATGTTGAGCCAGCCATGAACTCCGCAAAAGTTGAAATGAAATTTTCAATGGATAAATTGAAAATGGAAATTGCAAAAATGATGAAGGAGTATGCAAATAAATATTCAAAGGAGGTTCAACAAGTGAATATTGAGGAATTGCTTAAATCCTATGATCTGACTAGAGAACAAGTTATCGAAGCTGGTGTCGATATTCATGCCTATTCTGATAGTAACATTGATGAATTTAAAGCTGAATTAGAAAGAATCAAAAAAGAAGCTGAACAAAAAGATGATCAATCCAACAAAGAAAGTAAAGTAGACAATCAAAACAGTGATAAAGATACAAAAGGTGATAATGACAATTCTGAATATGAAAAAGATGAAAAGAAATCAGAGGTTGATGAAAATGAGCCTAAAGGTCAAAAAGAAGATCCAAAAGATGATGAAAAGACTTCTAAAGATGATGAACTCGATTCAAAACAATCCGGTGATGACAAAGAATTTACTAATGATTCTGATGAAAAAGATGAAAATGAATTGAAAGAAAAATATGAAGAACTTCAAAAAGAATTTGAAAAAGTAGTTAAAGAACGTGATGAATTAGCTAAGTATAAAAAGAATCGTGAAAAAGAAGATCATAAAGCAAAAGTAGAAGCACTTATATCTTCTTTTGAAAAATTAAATGATTCTGATGTAAAAGAAATACGTGAAAAAATTTATCACTATACAATTGATGAAATTGAAGAAAAATTATATGCCATTTTAGGTAAAAAACAGGTTAGTGAAAAAACTAAAAAATCTACTCAATTTGCAAAATTCTATGTAACGCCAAATGATTCAAATGATGAAAGCAAACCATCTTACCATCATTTATTTGAAAAGCATTTAAAAAAATAAATCAAATACCTAAATATTCTTTAAGGAGGAAATGATATGGCTATTGTTAGATTAGATAAAATTACTGGAAATCACCTTTCTAATGGTCGTAATGAAGAAGATGTTATGTTAAATGGTTATTTTGTTGCATTAAGAGGTTTAATTGCAGGTCAGCGTGAGACTTACGCTATTACTGCTCCTGCTGATGTACTAGCTACTGAGGTACTATTACATGCTAGTCCAGAGGTTATGTATGATCCACGACAATCAGCACTAGAAGATTTTTATGTTGAAATAGGTGAAGAATGTCGTTTATATCATCTTACTGTTGGTGACGTAATCACTTTAACAGAAGATTTATTCCTTGAAGCACCTGATGTTGGTGATATTGTTTCACCACAAGTTGATGAATACAAATTAGGTGCTGTTGTTGAAGGTGCAAGATTGCAATTTGAAGTAATTGAAGCAACTACTCTAGGTTACAATAATCAACCAGCTTACGCTCTACGAGTTATTTCAGCTTAGTACAAATAACCAAATATTCTTTAAGGAGGAAATGATAATGAGCAAAGAATTAGTAAAATTAGCCCTTGATCTTAGAAAGGGCAAAATTACCAATTATTCAAAAGATGAAGCTAATGAAGTTCTTAGACAAGAATTAATTGAATTAAACGGTGGAAGTGACAAATTAAATCCTAAGTCTTTCCGCAAACATCCGGAAATGTTTGAAATCATTGAACAGGTTTTAGATATTGCAATTTCAGAAGGTATCACAGATCAATTCCAAGACTTTGTTGAAACTGTTCAACTGGATTGGGGCGATACCCAAGTATTTACTTTGCCGGAAAATCGTTTGTTTGATGTAAGTATTGTTGCAGACGGTAATGGTGATATTCGTAGGGATAGACTAGACAGTTCGGAAGTAACTGTCCGTACTAAAACTTACGCTGTAGCAATTTATGAAGAATTACACCGCATCCTTGCTGGTAGAGTTTCTTTTGACCGTATGATTGATGTTGTTGCACGTTCTTACAATGCAAAAATTCAAGAAGAAATTTACAATGCTATTTACAATTCTTTCGATCAATTAAATGCAACTTATCGTGCTACTGGTGCGTTTTCAGAAAACACATTAATTGATCTAATTGCTCATGTAGAAGCAAGCACTAACAGCCAAGCTATGATCTTAGGTACAAAATCTGCATTGTCTAAAGTTGTTCGTTCTACTCTTACTGATGACATGCTTGATGAACGTAATCGTATGGGTTATATCGGAGTATTTAATGGATCTCCATTAGTTGAAATTCGTCAAACTCATAAAGCCGGAACAGATGATTTTGCTATTAATAACAATTTCTTAATCATTGCTCCAAATGGATTAGAACCATTTGTAAAACTAATTCTTGAAGGCGATAGCTTAATTGAAGAAGTGACAGAAGGTAGAAAAGACATGCAAAGAGAATACCGTTTCATCAAAAAAGCTGGTTTTGCGGTCTTAGCTTCTGAAAATTATGCTATTTATCGCATGGAATAGACTATTTAATGATTGTTAAAAGAAAAGAGTAAAAGGAGTTTTTTTTATGGCAAAAAAAGAGTCTAAATCAAAAGTAGAGTCTAAATCAAAAGTAGAGTCTAAAGCTACTGTTACAAAAGAATCCCCTACTATAGATATTGAAGCATTAAAAAAGCAGTTATATGAAGAAGCATTAGCAAAAGTAAAAGCTGAAATGGAAGAAAAAGCAAAGGAAAAAGTAGACGATACACCTCAATATAAAAGCATTATAAAAAGAAAAGAAGTTCTTGACAATAATATTTTAGTTCCAATTATGAATGTAACTAATGGAAAACTTATTTATATTAGCCGGAAAACTGGCTGTGAATACCGATTTGAAAATTATGGTGACATTGAATATATCGAATTATACGAATTACTGACAATGAGGACAAGTCAAAGAGTCTTTCTTGACGAACCTTTCTTGATTATTTTAGATGATGAAATTGTTGATTATTTAGGATTGACAAAAATGTATAAAAAATTAACTTATGCCACAAAAATTGATGGCATTTTTAGTATGCCTATAAATCAATTTATTGAAGTAATTGAATCCATACCTAAAGGATTAGCACATGTAGTTGTGTCAAAGGCTAAAGAAAAAATAAAGTCTAAGGAATTAGATAGTGTTCAAAAAGTAAAAGCAATTGAAGATGTATTTAATGTCAAATTAAGTAGTTAGGGGGTATTTCAATGGCAACCCCTTTTGAAGATGTATATAGCTTTTTCCTTTCAAAAGTTTCTGATTATTCATTTGTAAAATTTACTGATGAAGAATTAGAAGAAGAATTTGAAAAATATCTAAGAAGTGCTTGTGCAAAATTCTTTTCTGCCGGAAATCGTTTAGATAAGGATCTGACATTTAAAGAATTTGAGCGTGATTTGACAGATCTTGAAATTGAGATCCTAGCTTTGTTAATGGTTATTGAATACTTAAACCCTAAAATCATTGCTACTGAAAATATGAAGCAATTTTTAGGTACAAAAGAATACAAAATATATAGCCAAGCGAATCATCTTTCTAAAATGCTAGAACTTAAAAATCAAATTAAAAGTGAAGTAAATCATTTAATGAGCCAATATTCCTATAAAGACGGTATAGGTGGATTAAACTGATGGATACTAAATATGGAAAACTTTCTAATGTCACTGTAGAAGTAGGATTAGAAGGATACATTGACAAAATTTTCAAAATTTTGCCAATGAAAGAAGAACAATGTCCTACCCTTCCTATGTATATCCAAAGTTTAATTCGAGAACTTATAGGAAATTCAACATTAATGGAAGGTTTACTTTATGAAAAAGAATTTTTAAGTTTAGCTGGAACTTTGGAGAATTTGATAAGTAATGATATAAAATTTGAGGAATTTCGATCAGATGTATTTAAATCCATATCCATTGTTAAAAAAATGAAAAAGAATTTAGGTGAAAACAATGGATCTTTATAATTATCGCAGAAGAATGAGTTCACATAATCCTATGGAAGAAATGGAAGAAAATACAAAGTATTTTGTCGATCATACTTTCAAAGATGCTCCAAATTATAAAAAGGTGTTTTTAAATGGCTATAAAGTTGATGCTAGGATAGATCGTGAAAAAAGTAACAATCAGCTATCTATTCTCTTTAGACCGGACACAGAAATTTTTAAGGGAGATATTATTAATTTTGATGAAACTCATTGGTTAGTTGAAAACACCAAAGATAACACTGTCTACCCTACTGCTTATGTAAAGCTGTGTAATGAATGGTTAAGATGGAATGATGAAGAAGGCATGATGAAACTCTATCCAGCAGTTGTTGAAAATAAAAAATTTGACTTAGATCAAGAAGAACAAATAATCATAGCTGATAATGCTGTGACTATTCGTGTTCCATATAACAATGATACAAAAAAAATTAACCATTTACAAAGATTTATTATCAATGATATTCCATATGAAATTCGTGGGATTGATGCTATTTCTAATGTAAATTTCGGTAAAGGTTTCATTGAATTTAGAGCAGAACAAAGTCTGTTGAGTGCCAATGATGACTTAGAAACTGATGTTGCTGATAATATTGGAAGTAATTGGGGTGAATGGTAAATGAAGCTTTTAACTCTTTCAGATGATCTAGTTAAACTAATGGGTTCACTCCTAACCAATATGGAATTAGCAAAATTGGTTTATTACACACAATCCAATCCTTTAGATCAACCGAATTTCAATCCAGTAGAAATAGCACCATTTGGGAAAAAAGAAAGAATACTCCCTCACCCATTTGACATAGATTACACCGCTGATATTAGGTCACAAATTCATATTTATTTTCCAATTTTAGAATTTGAAAATAATCAAATTCTAGAAAATTGCATGGTATTTATTGATATAGTTGTCCATTCCTCAATTTGGACAATTATTGACTCAAATAAAAAGAAAAAGATTAGACCATATGAAATAGCAAGACATATTGTTTATGCACTGAAAGATGTATGTAGTTTTGAAGAAATGACACATTTAGCAGTTAATGATCAGTTTCAGTGTATGCGAATACAAGGTCAAATAATCAGATGGAATGATATTCATGCAGTTGACTATTGATAACAAATTAAGATTGTTAACTGGTAAGCCAATCATCATAGATAATTTCGGAGAAGTAAAACCCTTAACATTGAGTCAGATAATTGATATTGGTTATATCAATTACTTACATTATGTTAAAATTTTCACTTTTAAAAAAGAACAGTTTATGGAGAATCCACCGGAAGAATTAACAGTGTTTGATTTTCTCATGATGGCAGAAGATCCACTTGTTGAAAAAATGATGAAAGAAGCTTTAGAGGTAATATTGCAGGAGCAAATTACAATTGTCAAAGAAAAAATGATCATTGCTGTTGGTTCAACTAGTGAAGATCTTCGATTTATTACCCGATTAAATTATGATGATTTGTGCCATGTCATTCAACTTCAAAATTATTTTAAATCTGTAGAAAATAATACAGAAATTTCAGTGAGTAATAGTAAAGCTAAAGAAATACAAGAAAAATTAAAGCGAACTAGAGAAGAAGTAAAACGAATCAAAAGTCGTGAAAATGATGATAGTACAGATTTGTTTGATATTATTTCTGCTATTTCAGTTAAAGGAAATATCAGTAAAGATGAATTATTAAATTACACAATATTTGAAATTTATGATAAATACAAAAGATTAATTCACATTGATCAATATGAAACTGGCATTTCTGCAATGATGCAAGGTGCAAAAAATGTTAAGTTGAAGCATTGGTCAACCAAAATAAATTCTTAGGAGGAATTATTTATGGCAAGATTTGGTAGTCGTGAAGTTTGTGATGTGACTTTCTACGATCAACAAGGTAATCCAGTATTATTCCTTGATACATTAAAATTAAGTAATATGTCAAATGATGCTGAACGTACTTATATCACAGGAGGTCGTGGGAATCCACGTTTGTTAGCATTTGACTACAATAGAACAGCAACTTTTGAAATTCAAGATGCTTTAATGAATCCTAAGTCAATTGCATTGCAAGCTGGTGTTGAAGTTGAAACATCTGCTCAATCTATTCATATGCGTGAAGTGCTAGATATTGAAGCTGGAACTGTTACTTTATCACAACAACCAAATTCTGATGTACGTTTATATGCTACAGAAGATGGATACAACTTTGATATTGAAGATTCAGAAACAATTAATGAACCTGCCGGAACGGAAGTTGAAACTACTTTAACTTCTTCTAAAGTTATTGCATATTACACTTATGAAAAGGCAGAAAAAATTGAAAAATTTACTATTCGTTCTGACCGTTTCAGTGGATTCTATAAAGTTGTTGGTGATACAACTATTATTAACTATGAGACAAAAGAAGAAGAAGCTTGGCAAATTGTTATTCCACAAGCTAAAATCAACTCTGCTTTCGAGATCACAATGGAAGCCGAAGGTGATGCTTCCGTTTTCGATATGACTTTAGATATTTTCAAACCTGATGTGGGCACTGAAATGATCCACTTCATTAAATATTAACAAATAACAAAATATGCTTTATTATTAAAAGGGTAGATTTTTCTACCCTTTTTTATTTTTTGGTATCTAAATGAAATTTTGCTTTTATTCACATTTTAAAGGAAGGTGAAAAAATGTATATCGCTTCAACAAAATATGAAAGCTTTTTTGATTGGGTGTTTTCAATTGAAGGTATTATAACTATTTTAGCGATCCTTCTATTGATTTGGCTGATATATAAATTTTTTATAGATAAAGTAGACGTTGAAAATAAAGAAGATGTTCCAAATATTTATCCTCCAATGAATAACATGTTGTATAACAATCAATTATTACATGATGAAAGTTTTTGGGATGGCTTTAATGGAGATGAAGCCGAAAAACAATCTGATATAAATCCAATAAGAGAAGAAGAACCCCTCCCACCGAACGCTATTCCACCTTCTCATGATTTTGAGGAAGATAATTTTGAAGAATTAAAAGTCGAAAAAGAAGAAAATTTTGTAAAAAGATCTGATGGATTGTATGAAAAAGAAGTCACAAAAAAAGTTGTAGAAGATGACGTATTATTTGATGATGTTCTAAAAGAAAACATTCCAGTAGATGAATCAGTAAATATTACTAAAAAGGAGCATGAATAAATATGGATTTTTCCGTTGCACTAGAAAATAGTTTTTGGGTTGTACCTTTAGTTGTTGCCATTGTTCAATGTTTTAAAATTGTAGGTGTTTCAGCAAAATGGAGTCCTCTTATATCATTGGCAATCGGTGTAGGTGTATCTTTTCTTATTAGTGAAGATCATACTTTACAACACATTTTATTAAGTGGTGTTATTTATGGATTATCTGCTAGTGGTTTATATTCCGGTGTAAAATCAACTCAAAAAATTAGTGATGTTAAAAGTGGGGAAGTTCCACTTGAAAAAGCTGATATTAGTAAATTAACTAAAGAAGAAATTATAGAAATTAAACAAAAGCAACAAGAACAACAAGCAATGCAACAAGCTATTCAGCAAGAACAATCCCCTATCATCAAGCCTTAAAAATAATCGAGTAAAAGGAGAATAATAATGGAAGAAAAAAAACTTACGGTTGATTTTATTGAAGAAGTTGCGGATCAATATGATCAAGAAGAAGAAATAACCATAAATATTTATACGAAAAATGGTATAGAAGAAGCTAACGTGATGATTAACAAGCAATTCAGTCCTTATAAAATAAAATCCTGTGTCCGAGAATTTATGTCTAAATTAGATATGTTAAAAAAATACACTAAAGATTTTAATGATATTGAAGAGTTAATTCAATCATGGTATATGATGCTGTTAATAAAATATTTTTCCTCATTGGATATTCCAAATGATTTTAAAAAGCAAATTGCTATCTTAGAAAAAATGATCGATACAACTATCCTGTTTCAAATATTTTCTCATTTTGAACCGAAAGAAGTTGAGAAAGCAATGCTGCATTTAAATCATGCAACTCAAAATATATTACTGAACATTGAAAAAAATTCAAAGGAAATTGAAAAATTAAATGAAGCAGATAAATTAAGCAAAGAAAAAATCAAGCAAATTATTGAAGAAAAAGGAATGTGATTCTATGGAAGAATTTAACTCCTTTAAAAAGTTGCAAGATTTTTTAAAACAAGCAGTAAAAAAAGCTATACAAGATGAACCACCGAAAGCAATTAAAAATGTACTAAAAAAACATATTTTACGTGATGTTTATATGGCATATGAAAAGCCTAAAAAATATGTTCGTAGGTATCATAATGATGGATTAATGGATGAAGATAACATAAAAGTACAATTTAAACGGAATAATACAATTGAAGTATATAATATTGCAAAAAGAAATTTAATGTACACTAATCAATATTTAACACCTGTTATTGAATATGGACATGAAAAAGCAAAAGAATTAGGTTATAGAGGTTACACCTTCCCTCACCCAAGATATAAATATTATCACAAAAGACCTTTTATTGCTAACACAAGAGAAAGCTTACGAAAGAATAAATCACATGTAAAAGCATTACAGCACAGTTTAAGACGTTTAGGAATCAATACTGAAATGTAAAGGAATGTTGTAGGATGTGAATAATAATTGGCTAGAAAATACATTAGATATGTAACAGAAGAAAAGTATCAATTAGTGTCAGATGAAAATAAACAATTGATTAAAAAGTATTTCAATTTTAAAAATATGAATTTATCTGAAAGTACAAAAAATCTTATAGTAATGATTTTAAACAATGGCTTTATTTTATTTATGAGCAATATCAAAATGGAATTATAAATGAAGAAAATATAATCAAGCTTTTAAATTCAAAAGATGGAATTGAAGAAATGGTTGATCTTTTGGAGGATTTTATTGCTTTCTGTTCCACCTTCTTAGGGAACAATGAAAGAAGAATCCAAAGAAGATTATCTTCAATTTCATCTTTTTTTCTTTATTTACGGAAAAAAAGAAAGATTAAAGAGAATCCATTGGATTATTTAGAAAGACCTACAATTCGTGCTGGTGAAAAGCAACAAATTGTACAGAATTTTTTAACTGAGGAAGAACTACATGAAATTCGTAAACAGTTAAAAAAACAAAATGATCTGCAATTACAAGTTTATTTTGAAGTATCAATATCAACTATGGCAAGAGTAAATGCTATATCAAATATCCGGATTGATCAAATTGATTTTGAAAAAGAGATTATTTCAGAAGTATTAGAAAAAGAAGGATATTTAGTTGATTTATTTCCCTCCGAATTAGCCTTATCCTTAATAAAAGAACTTCTCAAAAAAAGAAAACAAGAAAAGATTGAGTCAGAATATCTTTTTATTACTCGCTATGGTAATAGGTGGAAAAAAGTTTCCAAAACAACGATTCAAACTAGCTGGATTAAAAAAATCGGAAAAATTATTGGTAAAAATTTACACGCTCACGATTTAAGACATTCTGCCAGTTCCATCTTATTTAATAAAGGTATGCCCCTTGAAGATGTACAAAAACTTCTCAATCACCAATCACCTGATACTACCCTTATTTACTATGTTCGATAAGATGTTAAAAAATTACAAAAACAGAAAAGAAATTTTGAAATATAAAAGATTTTCGCAATCTTATTACATAAAAATAAGTTTGCTGTTAACAATATAAAGGACAAAAAGGAGGTAGTAAACATGAAAATCAAAAATGGAGAAATTGAAGAATTTGCCACATTTCTACTCTCTTTTAAATTAAAAGGTACGGAAAATCGAATGAGAAACAGGTTAGTAAGGAAATTACAAGATCATTTAAAACTAGTTCAACAAGAACACACTGATTTATTAAATGAATTTTGCAAAAAAGATGGAGATGGTAATTTCCGGACAGTAGAAAGAAATGGTAAAAAGTATTATGACATTGATGATGTTTCCACTTTTCAAAGTGAATATGAAAAATTAATGAGTGAAGAATTTATTATATCAAATGATGAAGCTAATGAGCCTATGTTTTCTGCTGTTACTAATTTTGTTCTAAATTGTGATAAAGAATTTAGTGGAAAGGAAGCATTAATATTTGAGCGTTATTGTGAAATTTTGGAAGAAGTAAATGAAACAACTATTCTTTAGGCTAGTGAAAATTCACTAGCCTTTTTTAGTAAAGGAGTGAATTTCATTGGCAATGGATGATGCTTTAAAGATTATTTTAACTGCTGATTTAGATGATAGTAGTTATAAAAATATTACAGAAAAAATTGAAAAAATTAAAAATTCTGTCAAAGAAATAAAAATTAAGATTATTGATGAAGGAAATTTTGTTGAACAGTTAAGTAAGTTGGCACAAAACATAGATATGCTCAACAAAAAAATGGAAGATCTCAATAAGGATACATTAAAAAGGTTAGAAAAAGAACAGAAGAAAAGAGAAGAAATTGCGAAACTGCAAGCAAAACAATATGAAGATGCTATAAAAAATAACGAAAAATTAAAAAAAATGGAAGCAGATGATTTATTAAAAAAAGAAACCAAATATGATGCTGGTGGTAATGTAGTTGGTCAAACAAGAGTTTATGGTGATGACAAGTACCAAACAAAAATGTCTTTTGGCTCAGAAGGAGAAGTAATTGGTAGAAAAGATCTAGAAAATACAAAAAAAATAAGACAAGAAGCTGAAAGATACAAAGAAGTGCAAGACCTTATTTCTCAACTTGAAATTAAAAGATCTGCTCAAAAAACTCAATTTATGAAATTGTTAGCAAAAGCTAATACAGAAGAAGGACTAACTACCAAACAAAGAAAAGAATTAAACGATCTAACAGATACTTTATTAACAAAAGAAAAAATTAGACTTCAAGCCTTAGAAAAACAAGCCGAAATAGATAAAAAAATTCAAGAATTAAAAGCAAACAAAGTAGATAAAGGCATTATTAGGGAATACGAAGAAGCAAGAAAAGATTTAAATAAAAGTAATGTTATTGTTGCAAGTGATAAAAGTGAAGATACACTTAAAAGATATAATCAACAATTAGATAGTGCAAATAAAAAAATCAAAGAAGCTATTCAACATGAAAAAAATTATCAGAAAATTGTTGAAAAATTACCGGAATTAAGAAAACGTGAAGCTGAACTTGCTGGTATGGGTTTTGATACCAAACATATTAGGAAAATGATTGATGAAAATTTAAAATATACAGATACGAATAAACAAGTTACTGCTTCACTTAAAGAGATTGAAAAAGAATTAAATCAAGTCGGACAGTTTGATAAAAAATTACAAAGCTTAGATGATAAGGCTAAAAATTTAGGTCTTAGCTTTCAAAAGACTTTTAAAAATTTAAATGCAAGTGATGATTTGAATCATTTCACCAAAGAATTAGAAAATTTACAGACAAAAATAAATCAATTAAAAAGACAAGGAAATGAAGAAAGTCGAAAGGAAATTCAAAACGTTCAAGCCTTAATTAATGAATTGAAACGTGAAGCACAGCAAAGAAAAATTAATAATGATATTGAAGCACAAAGAAGAAAAGAAGATGTTAGGATACGTGGGGATAGAGTTGAAAGCATAAGAGATGTTCCCTTAGAACCGGAAAGAATAGATAGAGTATTTGACTCTTCTCGATCTCATTTAGAACGTGAAGATGAAATGAGAGCATTGGCAAAGGCTTATCTTGAACAACAGCGTGGAATTGAGAATGTTAATGATGAATTAATTAGATTGAATCATACTTATGATTCAGTACATGGAACAACTACCCGTCTAACATATGATCATAGAGATGCTAGAGGTGAAATTACTCGTTATGCAGTTGCATTGGATCAGGCTACAAGATCAATGTATGACATGGGTGTTCAACAAACTCGATTAGTCCAACAACAAACTATTTGGGAACAAATGTCAGCTTCAATGCGAAGAGTGCCCACTTATCTAGCAACGTTCGGAATGACCTATGAAATATTAGAATTAGCTAGTGAAGGATTTAGAAGTATTTATGAAATTGATGAAGCATTAACAGATTTAGCAAAAGTAACAGATGCGACTACAGAAGCAGTTGAAAATTTTAGGATCGAAGCTTCTCAAATGGGGCAAGAATTAGGTGTTACAACAGCCGAAGTTATTCGAGCAGTAACAGAGATGCAAAAATTAGGCTACACATTCCAAGAATCAAGAGCATTAGGTGAAACTGCTTTAAAATATGCCAATGTTGGTGATATGAATGTTGAAGATGCTTCAAATTTCTTAACATCTGCATTAGCTGGTTTTGGTGTTGATGAAAAAAATGCAGTAGAAGAATCAAGAAGATATGCTGATATTTTCAACGAAGTTGGAAACAATTTTGCTGTAACTTCTAGTGGAATTGGTGAAGCATTAAAAAGATCATCAGCAGTTTTAGCCGAAGCCGGAAATAATGTAGAACAATCAGTAGCTATGATCGCTTCTGCCAACAAAGTAATTCAAGATGAAAAACGTGTTGGTACTGCAATGAAAACCATTTCAATGAGATTAAGAGGTGTAGATGAAGAAACAGGTAAACTTACAGGAGCAGTACCGGAACTAAAAAAAGCGTTTAATGATATTGGCTTAGAATTAATGAAAGATGCAACTACATTTAAATCTACCTATCAAATTTTTGAAGAATTAGCAGGAGTTTGGGATAGCCTAACTGATATTCAACGAGCAGGATTAGTTGAAGCTATTGGTGGTAAACATCAAGGTACAGTAGTTAGTGCTATGTTAGGAAATTGGGAAGATGCCCAAAATGCCCTTAAAACCGCAGAAACAAGTATGGGTAGTATGGATCGAGAATTTTCAAAATATCAAGAATCTTTAGTATATAGAGTTGATGAATTAAAGGCTTCACTTGAAGAATTTTGGCTCACTTTTTGGGATAATGATACAATGAAAGGCTTTATTAGTGCGATAACATCTGCTGTTCAAGCACTAACAAAGTTTATAGATACTTTTGGATCAGTAGGAACTCTTGCTGGTCTTTTATTACCTATTGCCGGAATTTTTAAAAAAGATTTATTTAATGCCTTTAGATCTAATACTACCGAAGCAGGAAGATTTAATGCACAAGTTGTATCAATGGGAACTGGTTTAAAAAGAGTAGGAAGTATGGCTAAATCCGCAGGACTAGCCATTGGAACAATGTTAAAAATGAGTGTAGTTGGTTTTCTTGTTGGAACAGCTATAAATGGTGTTGTCTATGCATTAGATGAATTAATTGAAACTAGTGATGAGCGTATTGAAAAATTAAAAGAAGAATATGATGCACAGTCTAAAGTATTAAATCAATTAGACGAATTTGATATTGAAAGATATTCACAATTAGAAAATTTAGATCAAGCTGGATATTTAACACAAGGAAGTAAAGAATTAGAAGAATATACAGAATTACAAAAAGAATTGTTAAGTTTTGGAAATGAATTTGTAGCTTATTACGATGAACAAGGAAATGCTCATTTAAAATCAGCAGAAACTTTAAAAGAGTTAAATGAACAAAAAAGGGAAGAATTGAGATTAACTTCCGAAAAAATTGCACAAGAGCAAACTGACAAAGCTTTTGGAAAAGCAGGAATAGGAAAAGCTTTTAGTTGGATTGGTCAGTCTGATTATGGTGAAGAAATATTAGAAGGCTTTAATATTGGAACTCCGGCTCAAAAATTACAAGGTGTTGTTAACGAAGCTGAAAAAGCGAAAGAGCGTTTGAAGGCTATAGAAAAAGATGTTCAAGGTGTAAATATAATTAGAGACATTATTAAGGATACTGATATAGCTAAATTTAAAGAAAAAAATTCAGCATTAAAAGCTGAAATAGACAATGTAAAAAAATCAATCAAATCAATGTATGATCGTGGTCAAATATCAGAAAATTTATATACACAAGCTACAACTGCATTAGATGTTTGGACTCCGGAACGGGAAGGAATTAATGAAGCAGTAGATCGTTTAGTCGCAAATATAAATAAAGGCAGAGATGATTTAGGTAGGACTATTGAATCATTTGATGAAGAAATTCAAACTAGAATTGAAGAACTAGGTATTGATTTTGAACAACAATTTAGTGATGCTTTAAGTGAAAGAAATATAGATGTTGAAAGTAGTGCTGGTCAATTTGCTGAAATATTAAATGAAGCATTATTTGAAGCCATTTCAAAAAAACAGATAGATGTAAGTTTTTTAGAAAATTATAAAGACAATGTAAAAGAAGCATTATCTTCAATAGCAGGTGAAGGAATAAAATTTGATGATCTTGTAAATGGATCTAATCTTGCTACATCAGCTTTACAAAGCTTGGCTAATCAAACAGGTTTAAATAAAGATATAGCACAATTATTTAATTATTTTTTAGCGAATCAAAGTACCTTACTTGCTGATGTAGGGGCTAAAACAGCAACTCAAACACAAGAACAATCTTTAGCGAACATGGTTGCTATGGAACGTAATAATATTATGGCTGAATATGAAAAAAATGCAATTATTCTTGCACAAGCAATTCAAACGGTAAATGCTGGTGAAAGCTTAACAATAAGTCAAGTTTCACAATTAACATCTATGTATCCGGAATTATCGGATGCTATTAGTACACGTAATAATGTATTAACCATTGAAGAAGAAGCATTACAAAGAGTAGCAGATAAAGAAGAAGAAAGTGCAAAAGTTAAATTGTCAGCAGAAGAAGCCAAAATAAAAGCACAACTTGAAACAGTAAATGCATTTCTTAAAGGTGCAGAAGTTCAAGTGAAAACATTACAATTTCTTGATTCAGCTTATATTAATGCTTCAAAAACAAGTGCTGAAATCATTGGACACCAAATGGCGGCGGCGGATGCACTTGCCTATCAACAAAATTTAATAGCACAGGGTATCAGTGAAAAGAGTGTCAAATCTTTAGATTGGGGTACTTATATTGCTCAACGTGTAAAAAGTTATACAGTTATCGCAAGAGGACAAGCGAAGTCAGCAAAACAAGAACTGGAAAGAGAATTAGCAAACATTCAAGCACTAAAAAATATAGATTTATCTGCCAATATTCAAAAAACCGAAGCACCATTAAAAAAAGATGCTGGTGGAAATAAAAGTCAAAAAGAAACAAAAGAAATGGTTTGGATAACTGATGAATATAAAGAAACCATGAGAAGATTAAATGAAGAAATTGCCAAAAATCAAAATTTGATGTTAGATTACCCAGAATATTCTAAAGAATATCAAAAAGGATTAAAAGAAGAAGCAAGACTTATAAATGAAAAAATAAAAGCTATTGATAAAGAAACTGCCAGCTTAGATGCTCAAATTGCTAGTGGAAGAATCCAACAAACAGGATTAGTAGAAAAAGGATCGGAGATTTTAGGAACAGGAGTTACTGCAAAAACTTTAAGAGTAGGTAGTAGAGGAAATGAAGTAAAAGAATTACAAAAAGCTTTGGGTATTTCTGCTGATGGTATTTTTGGCAAAGAAACAGAACGTGCTGTAAGAGAATTTCAGAAAAAAGTTGGTATTGCTGTAGATGGTATTGTCGGTAGACAAACATGGTCAAAATTAGGAATTAATATTGCTAATACTTTAGATGCTAAAGGACAGCAAGCCATTGATCAAGCAAAAGATGAAAGGGCACAATTATTACAAGAAAGAGTCTCAGTTCGTGAAAATTATTTTAAAACATTACAGGAACTAATATCTAGTGAAGTTGCACGATTAGAACGTGAATCAAAAAAGATGGAAGTTGATTTGGTTGAAAATGAATTTCTCGCTTCAAAACTAGATCAGCAATCCAAAGAATTTAGATATAACCGAGAAGCAAGATTAAAGCTACTTCAATCACAAGCAGATGCCAATGCTCAAAGTATAGCTTATTTAAATCAAGAATTAACCAACGCTGAATTAGCTTTAAACGAAAAATTAACTGATGAAATTTACGATATGATTGACGAGCAACAAAAAAAATATATTGAACAACAAAAAGAAATATATGAATTACAAAAGTCAATTGCTCAATCAAGAGTAGATCAAATTTTAAATCTTTATGAAACAGGCATGGAAGAATCTGATAGAAGAATCGCTGATATAGAACGAAAAATGAATGATTTTTCTGATAATGATTTACAAAAATTCACTATCGCTCAACAGCAAATTAGAAGAGAATATGAAAAACAAATTCGTGCCAATGAAGTTTATTTAAAACAATTAAAAGCAGAAGAAAATGCAGTTAGAAATTTTCCGGAATTATACGAAGCATGGAAAGATTCAATTGCAGAATTGACTGAAAAGCAAAAAGAACTTAATGAAGCAATAGAAGATTCCCAAAGAGAACAATTAGAGAGACATGAAGAAGCAATAGATGAACTTATAGATGCAATGAAAGATTATTATGAAGAAATGGAAGATCTTGAATTAGAAGCCATTGAAAAACAAATGGATGCATTGGAAGATGCATATGATAAACGTATAGAAATGTATGAAAAAGATTTAGAAGCTTTTGAAAAAAATATTGATGAACAATTAGATAAACTAGATGAATTAGAAGATAAAAGACAATATGAAAAAGAACTAGCTGAAAAGCAAAGAACAAGACAGGAATTAATCGAACAAATTGGATTACTTTCATTAGATACTTCTCAACAAGGTCAACAAAGAAAACGACAAATTGAAAAAGAATTACAAGATATTACAGAAGAAATTGCTGAAACTCAAAGACAAAAACAATTAGAGGAAAGAAAAAAAACATTAGAAGATGAATTAAAAGCTAGGCAAGAAGAAACAAAACAAATTACTGAATCAGAAGAAGAACGCTATGATAAAATGATGGATTCTCTTGAAGAACATTCTAAACAGGTTGAAAGAAAATGGGAAAATCTAATTGAAAATGAAAGAACATTCGCAAAAATCAGAGAAGATTTATTAGCTGGAAATACTGCAACAATGATGGCAACCATTGATCAATTCCAAGAAAATGTGGCACTTAATTCTGAATTAATAGGAGAAGCTATTTCCCAAAACATTATTGATAAATTTGAACAATTACAAACAGGATTATATGGTATAGCTACTTCACTTACTGACCAAGATATAGCATTTAATCGTGATTATAGTTCGATTGCCGGAAGAATTACAGGAGAAACAATTAACAATATGCCTATAGCCAATCCTTTAATTGGTTTTAATCCAAATAATATTCCAGCTAACACTTACAATAATACGAATACAAATCAACAAATTAATATCAATTTTAATATTGAAAAAATGGAAGGACAAGCAAAAGAAGCTGAAAATTTTGTCAATGAAATTATCAAAGGGCTAGAGAGAAAAGGAGTGAAAATTTAATGAGAGAAAGTTTAGATTTTTTTTATAATAATGAACTTTCTTCCGATATGGGTTTAATTAACATTAATTTAGAAGGTGGGTTATACAAAGAAAGATTGTTTGGAACTAGAGAATTATTAGAGGAAATCATTAGAGGAAGAACAAAACCATATTTTCAAGAAGTAGGGTTAAAGCCAATGGAATTTACATTGGCTTTTGCTCTTACTCAGCAATATGATTATGATTATTTAAGAAGATTGAATAGATGGTTAAATGTGGACTATTATAAAGAATTTTACTTTATCGATCTTCCTCAATATCGTTTTTTTGTTATGCCTATTTCAGACAATTTTTTAACTCATAATGGATTAAATCAAGGATATTTAGAATTAACAATGAGAACTAATGATGCTTTTGCTTATTCACAGGAATATTTGTCAGAAGATTATGACTTATCAGACAATCCAGTGGAGGGAACAATCATTCCAATCAATAATGATGGTGATGTTCCTTTAGAAATTGAAATGTGGATAAAAAAAGTTGAGGATGGAGAAATTACAATCATTAATCTTTCTGATGAAAATAGAGAATTTCGAGTAGTAAACCTTAAAGATGGAGAGCATTTATATTTAAATCATGAAAAAGAAGATATTAAATCTAATGTGCCAAACCTATATCATTTTGAAGATGTATTAACAGATTACATGAAATTACCAATGGGAGAAAACCAACTAAAAATATACGGAAAATGCACTATTCAATTTAGATATAGATATAAATATTTATTAGGACTGTAAAAATTATGTTTTTTCGAGATTTAATTACACTTGATGATAATCAGGTTGGTCACTTTATTGTCATTGGGGAAATTATTGGTGTATATGCTTTTATGATGTTAATTTCGTTTATCATAAGTTTTTTGACAAAAAATGATAAATAAAATACATGCATATTGTAAATGATTATAGGTAAGACTTAAAACGTAAGATGAACGAATAAAGGAGTAGAAAATAATGAATGAATTAACTTTAGAAAATTTAAAACGAACATTTTATCGAGCCATTGAATTAAAACAAAAATTTATTGCCATAAGGATGAATATTGGTGATTTACCTTTAGATGAAATGATTATCAATCCAATTGAAAATGTAGATGCCAAATTAAATTATTATCAGAAAACATTTGATGAAAATTTATATCACAAAAATGTAGAAGGAATTAGAATTGCTGGTTTTACCTATGGAAATTCATATAAAGATATTGAGGAAATTTTATGGTTTTGACAAATAACCAAATATTGCTTATTAGTAAGGATGGTGAAGAATTTGAAGATCCGAGATTGGCGAACAGGTGGAGGTTATCTGCGTGGAATTGATGTTAGTGCCTATCAAGGAAATATTGATTATGCAAAAGTAAGAGCCAACGGAATTAAATTCGCTATTCTAAGAGCATATGGATCAGCTAATTCACCCGATTCAAGAATAGTTGAATATGCACAAGGATTTAAAAGTGTTGGTATTCCATGCGGATCATATTTTTTCTGTACAATCTCCAATGAATATGATTTAGATTCAGCAAGAGAACAAGCGAATAGATACGCTAATAAATTGGAAGAAGTTTTTGGTGTTGGAAAATGGGGCGATTTACTACCTTTCATTGATTTGGAAGATAATCAAAATGTTGGTGGTAGGCATAGTCAATTAAATACTACTCAAATGCTTAAATGGGTAGACGAATTTAGAAGAACATTTGAAGCTAAATTTAATAATAATGTAAAACTAGGACTTTATACAAATTGGGCATTTATTCAACAACATAATAATTTTAATTATGCTACTGGTGGAAATATATTAATTGATATGCCATTATGGATCGCAAAATGGAGAACAACTTCTATCCCTGATATTGGTGGATGGACAGATTGGGCAATGTGGCAATATACAAGTGATGCACAGCCTTTCCAAAATGGACAATCTGTTGGAGTATCTTCTACTGGATTAGATATGAACTATGTTGAATCGTTGGATCATATTTCTTCCTTTTATACTGTAGATATGCAAGAAGCAATGGCTACTACAAAACCTGTTGCAAGCTTGACAACTGCAAATACAATTGAAGTTCGTTGGGTTATTGCTCCTATTGCTGGAATTGAAAGATTGGATGTTTGGAGGAATGGAATCCGATTAGGACAATTACCTCCTACTACAAATTATTGGAATGATACAACGGTTGAAGATGGAAAAAGTTATAGTTATCAAATAGCTGTAGTTTCAAAAAATGGTCAATTTTCTAGATCTCAATCAAGTAATACTGTTTTCACTCGTACCGGAAGATCTAGTAAACCTTCGGGATTGTTTGGTGAAGCATTTGACCGAGAAATTAGATTATCTTGGGAAAAAAATTCTGAGGGTGAAAAAGTAAAGGGTTATTCTGTTTACCTTGATGGTCAAAAAGTAGGTTATACAGAAGAAACTACTTATACCTTTCGTGGATTAGAAAATGGAAGAATTTACAGTTTACAAGTTCAAGCACACAATGAACATACTGATCCTAGTCCTTTATCTGATCCGTTACAAATAGCACCAATTCTTAAAAGACCTATGCCCCCTTCTATGTTACGCACTAAAGTGTATGAAAATGGGGATATTGAAGTAACATGGTCATATCATAAAGATGAAGATTTTGATTATTTCTATATTGTGATGGATAGAGTTATTCTTGCTGATTATTTACAAGAAGAAAGATTTGTTATTAAAAACGCTAGAGTAGATATTCCTCATGATATTTATGTTGTAGCAGTTGACAAGCAAGGTGATATTGAATCATCTAATGTAACGCATAGAACCTTGCATAAACCTCCACAAGTAAAAGGATTAAAAGCTACACCATTTGATAGAAAAGCATTAATATCATGGGATAAACCTGACTTTTTTCATCTTCCACCATTGCCTGATGTTCCACGAACACCTGATGAACAACCGGAAGGATCAATATTTTATGTTGTCCAGCCGGAAGATACAATTGATTCTATTGCAGAAATGCATGGAACACAATTCAGTTTAGTGGTCGCTTGGAATTATCATTTAATGGATGAACCTTTAGTAGCTGGTGAAATTTTATATTTATTTGTCGATTTACCACAAGGAACAAAATATCATATTGTTCAACAACATGATACCTTTGCCTATATTGAAGAATTATACAATATGCCTAGTTATGAATTGCAAGCGTTTAATCCTGATGTAGATCCTGACAATTTAATCATTGGATCAAAGTTAATCGTAAGAAACCCTACTCAACCTGTAGTGCCAACAACCATTGAATTTAGAACAGAAACAAGAACTAGAAAAGTACAAAAAGTCATTCAAGAAACAAAGCAAGTGCCCACAACTACACTAGTTACACCTCAAATTACTACGTATGAGGAATTGAAAGCAAAATGCTTGGCTTTAACTGGACTATTTGAAACATCTGCTGGTTATCCTGATGCATATGGAGCAACAGCAGGAAATTCAGATCAGGCTGGTATGAGTTTTGGGGCACTTCAATATAACTTTAAATCCGGTACTTTGCAACCTGTATTAAGAGCCATGTTTGATAATTATCCTAATGTAGTCAAAAATGCTTTTAATTATAATGCCAATCCTTCTTATTACAATACGTTGAAAAATGTTGTTTATAACATGACTAGATCACAGCAAGTAAGTTGGGGTGCAAGCATTTCTACTTCGGGAGGAAAAAATATTGTTGAACCATACAGAACATATTTTCGTAATCTAGGTGTAACTCCGGAGTGTATTGCTGTACAAGTGCAACATGCAGAAACCTTCTTTAATCAAGCAAAAGTTCACTTTAATACTTTCGGCTTAACTACTCGTAGAGCGTTTGCATTATGTTTCGATATTGCTATTCAAAACTGGTCAATCTCTTCTTCTACTAAAGCATTAATTTTTAATGATTTTACTACCATTGATACATCCTTACCTCATGGTATAATTGAAACTCAAAAAATGGTAGCAATTGCTAATCGTAGAGCAAATGCTTCAAATCCCACTTATATTGAAGATGTAAGAAGAAGAAAGTTAGCGATTGCTACAGGTAGTGGTGTAGTACATGGAATTGCAGTAAATACAGAAGATTATGGTTTAACTTTAGATCCTGCTTTTCCCGAGAATGAAGGAATTTTTGCTCAACCATTAACTACTTATGAAACCATTACCGTAGAAAGAATCGTTGAGGAAGAAATTGAATATGAGGTATCTGTACCATATATTGTAGCAACACAACCAATTCCAATAGGTGAAGTATTTGTTGAAAAAGAAGTTGAACTCGAACCACCTGTTGAAATTGATAATTTCTTGTTATATCAAGGAGATCATTTAGTAGCTGTATTAGAATCAGAACAAAATTCTTATCTCGTAAGTGGATTAGAAAATGGTGTGACATATGATTTCCATATTAAAGCTGTTTCAACACAAGGATTAGTTTCACCGGATTCAGCAACAATTTCTGTTACTCCTATAACTGATTATCCTAATAAAGCTACAGACTTACAGGCTGAAATTTTAGATCATAAAACAATTTTATTTAGATGGCAATTAGAAGAAAGTCCAAATTTCTCACATTTTGAAGTTTATTTAAACGGAAAGATTATATTAACGTCAAGTGATGTAACAGAAAATACTATTAAATATGTTGAAGCAAAACCAAATTATGATTATACACTAGAAATTATCACATATGATAATGAAAATGATTCAGTCACTAGTGGAACGATTACTCAAAGAATTGATATTCCAAGCGTTCCGACTGGTTTAAGTGCTGTTCCATATGATCGTGAAGTTTTATTAACATGGCAACTGAATGAAGAATCTTTTGTTGAATCTTATAACATATATCTTGATGGTGAAATATATGCGGTAGTCAATCATCCTCAAAATGAATTGATGGTAGCCGGATTATTAAATGATGTAATGTATGATTTTAAAATACAAGCAATTTCAAATAAAGGATTCACTTCTCAAATTAGTGATTCAATATTCTCAACTCCTGTTTTTGATTTTCCGAATGTTCCAAAAATTACTTATCATAAAGAACTAGGAACAGGAGGAATTGAATTAAATTGGGAACATGAGAAAAAGTACGGTCACAGTCATTACAATGTCTATAAAGATGGCTGGTTAATTGCATCAAATATAACCGAAAATAAATATATGATTGATCATCTAGAATCAAATGTAACACATACATTTCAAGTTGAAGCATTTGATTATCAAGGGGATCGTAGTGGATTTTCAGAAAGTTATCGTGTAACTGTCTATGCTAAAATTCTTGAACCATTATCAACAACTTTAGGCAAAGTTGACAAAAATATGCCTGTATCAAAACCTAAAATTTATTTATGCAAGCCAAACAAACAAGTAATTGCACATTTAAGTGAAGCTTATAATGTAACATTCACTGAAAGATACGCTGATCTTAATGAATTAACATTTTCTATTCCTTTTGAAATAGAATCGACAAGAAATGAATTAGTGGAAAATGATCATTTCAAAATGATCAAAGAAAGATTTTTGATTAAGCTTGTATATAGAGATAAAACAGAATATTTCATAATTAATGAAATATCCAATTATGGTGAAAATAATTCCAAATATATACATGCATGGTCATTGGCCTATGAATTAAAAGATAAATTAATATCCAATTATAGAGAAGAAATTTGGTCGGCTCATAGTGCATTACTTTTTGCTTTAGATGGACAATTGAATTGGCGAATTGGAGCAAACATTAAAAATCCTGATTTCTATTGGAACAAAGAAAGAAGGATATTTGATGTATCTAACATGACTGTTTTAGATTTTATAATTCAAGTAGCAACATCTTTTAACGCTATATTAAAATGGGATACAGTGAATCGAATTGTCGATTTTGAAAATCCTATGATTGATGATGTAAATAAAGGATTAAAAATTAAATATGGTAAATATTTAAAAAGTCTTTCTAAAACATCAAATATTGAAGAAATGGTTACACATTTAAAACCAATTGGAGAAAATAATTTAACCATTGAAAAAGCTACAATTAACGGTGCGGATTATTTGGAAGATTTTTCTTATTTTATGCAAGGCTTCAAAATGGAAAGTGAAGAGTTTTCCGATTTTTATCAAAACAGCAAAGCGATAGTGAAAGATCCAACGGATATTTATTATACTGAAACAATGGGATTTATCTCTGTTCCGCAAGGTGGAATATTTACATCTATCGATCAATTAACAGGTAAAGTATCTGATGAAATAAGTATTGAATCTGTTTCAAGAGCAATCATAAATTATTTGCTGTTATATAAAACAACTCAAAATACAGATTATATTGATGATTGTGGTATGTTTGCGAATTTTCTTGAAACAAATAAAATCCATGCGGATTATTCCGGACAAAAATTCTATGTTCTTCCTCATACATTAACATATGATCGTGAAGAAGATATTTGGAAACCTCAAATTGATAAAATCAATTTACAAACATTATATCTCGTAGCCTATGCTTTATTAGAATATAGCGAACATGACAGTCAAACACGATATACAGATCTTGTAACAAGCATAATGAGTTTCTTAGCCTTTGCTCATAACAATGTTAAACAAAGAATTGAAGATAACAACATTGAAGAAGGTTATGAAGGACTAATTTATGATCATATTGTAAAAATTGGTACTGCCCAAGATGGAGCAAATCAATATTACTTATCATGGAATTTATTTAATAATGCTACATTATGGTATTTTGCTAAAGCATGGCAGAAATTTATATCTGTTTTTTCGGACATTGATCGAACAGATTTAATGGGTAACATTTATAACCCTACTAATATTTTAGATGTAACATTGAATTTTTATAATCAAGAATATTTAAGTGGCAGAATTGTTATGTCACCAACTGGATTACCTTATCAGTATTATCATTATTACTCCCCTCCTTTTGTAGAAGATGATGAATATAGCGTGGATGAAGATAATACTTTAACCATTGATGTAATAACCGGATTAATAGCAAATGACCATGATGTTGACAGTGAAGATTTAACAGCAATCGTTGTAACAAACCCTGCAAATGGAGAACTAACTTTAAATGAAGATGGATCATTTACTTATACACCAGATCATGATTTTTTTGGTGTTGATACTTTTACCTATAAAGTAAATGATGGCAGATTAGATTCTAATATTGGCACAGTTACTATCACTGTTAATCCAATCAACGATCCCCCTGTTGCAGTAGATAATATCTATATTATAAATGAAGATACTGTATTAACTACAGATGAAACGAATGGTGTTATCAAGAATGATTATGATGTAGATAGTACAGAATTGACAGCTATATTATTAACTACTACTCAACATGGAGAACTTTTATTCAATAGTGATGGTACATTTACCTATACACCAACAGAAAACTATTTTGGAGAAGATTCATTCACATATAAAATTAGTGATGGCTATTTAGATTCAAATGTAGCAACCGTAACTATTACTATCAACAGTGTAAATGATGCACCGTTTTCTTCAAATGACACCTATACAACAAATGAAGATACAACGTTGAATGTTGATTCTGCAAATGGTGTATTAAAAAATGACACTGATATTGAAAATTCTCCATTAACAGCTATTTTAGTGGAAACTACTCAGCATGGAACATTAACACTTAATGAAGATGGATCATTCGTTTATATTCCTAACCCAAACTATTATGGTACAGATACATTTAAATATAAAGCGAATGATGGTGAAGATGATTCAGAAATTGCAACAGTAACAATCAATATTACAAGTGTCGTTGATCCACAGCCGGAAAATACAGTCATTTATATTGTTCAAAGTGGAGATACATTTGGGAAAATTGCTTATGATAGAAAAATGACTATTGAAGCATTGCAAGCTTTGAATGTAGATATATTAGATCCTTCAAACATTTATATAGGACAACAAATATATGTTCCTATTCCAAAACCACCAAACGCACCAACAAATATTCTTCCTTTACAGGGAACAACTGTTAACAATTTTGAAGTAAGTGCAACAGTTAGTGATCCCGATTCTAGAAAGGTTAAATTAATCGTTGAATCAAGCCTTTCTTCTATGTTCACTAATAGTATCATTCAAGAGTCTGATATGGTAGATGATGAAACAACAGCAAGTATTACTTTAAGTGGACATGATATTAATACGGTAAAAACTACCATTTATATGAAAGTAACAGCCAGTGATGGATCTTTAGTTTCGTCACCTGTAAATGTTAGTTTTGTATATCAATATCCACAACCTCCAAATACATCTATTTATACGATTGTAGCCGGAGATACATTAGGAGATATTGCATATAGGTTTGGTACAACCTCATTAAATTTATTATCTTTAAATCCATTTGTTGAAGCCGAAAATCTATATGTCGGTCAACAAATTTATGTACCAACTATTGAAGCACAAGCACCTTATGAACCTGATGAAATCACTCCAACTTTAGGAACATATGCCAATGATTTATTAATTTCTGCAAAAGTATATGATCCTGATTCAAGTACCGTCAAATTAATTGTTGAAGCAAGCTTATCTTCTAACTTCTCAGGTTTTGTAGAGCAAAAAGAATCAGAATTTGTAAATTCCGGTAGTTTGGCAACAGTTCGATTAGATTCTTTAGATTTTAACACAATTAATACAATGGTGTATTTAAGATTGAAGGCTAGTGATGGAACACTCGAATCATCAGTAGTAACACATAATTTTATTTATCAAGTACCACAGCCGGAAAATACAGATGTATATACAGTAATTGAAGGTGAAACGTTATCATCAATTGCTATTAAATTTAATACAACATCTGCCACTTTATTAGCTTTGAATCCAATGATTGAAGAATATAACATTTATGGTGGTCAACAAATTTATGTACCTAGAGTGGAAGAACCTACTGAATTAACAAGAAATTACACAGTAAAAAGTGGAGAAACTTTTTCATCTATTGCTATTAAATTCGATACAACATCAACTCATATACAAGAGTTAAATCCTACAATCAATCCTTTGAATGTCTATGAAGGTCTTGTAATTACTGTACCATTAATCGAATATAACATGACTTATACTATTGTCTCAGGTGATACTTTTTCAAAACTAGCTACACAATTTGGTACAACATCTGCAAGAATACAGGCTGTTAACCCATCTGTTAGTCCAGAAAATTTATATGTGGGATTACAGATATTGATACCAGTACCTTTAGAAGTATACACAGTAAAAAGTGGAGATACCATTTCATCTGTTGCTGTAACTTTTACAACAACTATCACATTTTTAGACAATGCTAATCCAACATTAGATCCTAGTGTTGCTTTAACAATTGGTCAAAAAATTAAAGTTCCTAGCCATCCAACAAGTGAACCAACAGAATTATATACGGTTAAAAGTGGTGATACCGTAGGAGCAATTGCAACTGCTCATAACACGACTATTGCTAAAATTTCGGAATTAAACCCACAAATTAATATTGATATGATTTATATTGGACAAGTGCTTGTTGTTCCAAAAATTTCTTCACCTTCGGAAACATATAGCTATCATCTTTTAACTGAATCAGAATTAAAATGGCAAGCGTTAATGCTCACTTCACAGTATGAAACATCAAGAGAATATCCATACAATTTTGGTACAACTTCGGGTAATCATGATGGTGCTGGAATTAGTTTTGGGGTAATCCAATTTAACGCAAAAACATCCTCATTAATCGAGCAATGGCAAAACATGATTAATTTTTATCCTGATGTAACATTAAAAGCCTTTACAGATAATCCAAATAGAACATATGAATCTAATGTAGCGAATCACAACAATTGGAAAGCTATGATGCTTCGGGGAGATTTTCAAGAGATCTTAGAATGGGCTGATGCAAGATCTGATACCAGCAAAGGAAAACATGCCTTGATAGAACCTTGGAATACCTATTTCATGAATTTAGGTACTACAAATGAATCTATTGCCATGCAACAAGAATATGCTAGTTGGTATCACACAATAGTAAAACAATGGTTTAATCAATTGGGATTATGGTCAAGACAAGGTTATGCTTTGTGTTTCGATATTGCTGTTCAGAGTGGATCTATGAATCCCAAAGTGGATGGAGTTACTTATGATCTAATCGGTGAAATTAATACATGGTGGACAAACGTAAATAAAACTGGAAAAACTATCAAAGAATTAGAAGTGATGAAATTAGAAAGAATTGCCAATAGAAGATCAGATTATATTGATCCATCATGGCAAGATAATTACCGATTAAGAAAAGTAACGATAGCACAAGGTTATGGTGTTGTTAATGGTCTTGTAATGGATACAGAAGGTAAATATGACATGGGATTAGAGCCAGCATTTGCAGATAATATCCCTCCACAATTTACCGATTTAGAAACTGAATTTGCAGAAGAATTTTATATTGATACTCAAAAATACACATCTGCATTGAAAAGTGACGATAAATTCATTCATAATGCAGATTATTTAGCTGAATTTGGTGGAGAATTACTTCCATTAGAAGATATTCAGCAAGGGATCGGTTATCCTTTAGTACCAGTGCCTAGAAATTATGACAACATTTTAGATGACTATGGTGATCATTGGTTTAAAACAGAAAACATTTTAAAAACCACTTTGGGTTATACTGCAATTGGATTAAATGAACCAGCTAGAGATTTTAGAAATAACATATTAACCTTAATGTCTGAATCTCATTTTACTTCCAATAATGAAATCGTATTTTATAATCGGTACAGTTTTGAAGGTATTGGCGGTGTTGATGGAGACAATTCTAAGCCATTATTGAATACAGGATTGCTATTTGAATTAGAAAACGCATTAGAAAATGAAGATTATATAGATAATTTAAAACAAACGATTTATAACTATCAAATTGAATCAGAAAATCCTAATTTAAATTATGGCTTTATTTCAAATATCGAAGAACTTCTTTCATCTATTACTAGTGAAACATTGAGTTACATTATTTCTCCATTATCAAATATTACAACGCTGAGTGTAATAAGTCATTCGCCATATATGTCTGATGAATTGTGTAAAGCAATTCTAAATTATAACCGATTATTAGAAGAGCATGATGGAGAGTATCAAGAATTAATTTTAACAAGATCACAATTAAATGAGGAATTAGTTGATTTAGAATATGAATTAACCGAACGCGAAATAAATTTAATTGTGGTACAAGATTTACTTGATGCTTTGAGAGCAGAAGGATCAGTATTTTATACAATGATTCCTTATGTTGGACAGCCTAGACATGAAGTGTATAAACTCAAAAAAGATTACACTTATGCTTTATTCGCAAAAACATCTGATATGACTATTTCCATTGCTACAAATAGTGGAGTAAAAGAATTTACAAAAGAAAACGAATGGGAATTAATAGAAAAAATTGATTATGATCGTGAAGGTGAAGATACTGTAGAATCATCTATTGATCTTTACGATTATAGCGTATTATTGGTCGGTGGTGAATACGCAGATATTGAACTTCAAGTAACAAGAATATTGAAATCAGAATTTGATGAAACTGGAAATGAAGAAACACTTATTCAAAAATTTATTGAAGAAATTCATCAAATTGCTTTTGACGAACAAACTGCTTTAGTTGAAGCAAAAAAGAATGAAATAGCTAACATAGATATTGAAATAGAAAATCTAAGAAGTCAACTATCTATTTACAACAACTTTACACCTGAGTTAAGAAAAGAAAGAGATTTATTTGTCATAACTAAAGAATATATTGATGAAACAATTAATAATCCGGAAGATTTAAAAAATCGTGCTTTAGAAAAATTTAAAGAAATGAAAAAGCCAACTGTCACCATTGAAATAGATATAGTCAATTTCCTTGAATTAGTTGAGGAACATTACAATTGGGATAAGTTGGATATAGGAACATTAGTATATGTTCTATATGATAAATTCGATATTGAAATTGAAGCTAAAATAATCCAAATTGATTATAACTTTAATGAAAAAACAATTACATTAACTATATCTAATGTAAATGATATAAAAACTAATGAAGAAAAATTTATTCAAGCTTTATATGGTGCGGTTAGCACTTCTACTACCGTATCATTAGAGAAACATGCATGGTCAAAAGCGATTGAGGTAAAAGAAGATTTTGATTCCTTTGTTAATCAAGCTTTTGATGCCACAAAACAAAAAATTATTGCAGGAACAAATGAGTCTATTGAAATATCTCGTAGAGGATTGCTAATCAAGAGTGACGTAGATCCTATGAATTATCTTGTAGCAAATTCATCTGTATTAGCAATTACTAATGATGGTGGTAAAACCTATAAAAACGCTATAACAACAGAGGGTGTAATTGCTGAGAGATTAATTGGACAAATTATTGCCGGAGAAAATTTGATCATTGAAAATACTGCCGGAAACTTTAGAGTGGATAGTGAAGGTGTAACAATTGAAGGTCAAGGATTAAGAATCATTGGCGGTATCACGAATGAACATTTGTCTGATGACGTTATTTTGGATGCTGATATAAGTGGATTGACTTCACATTATATTGACACCTATGAAGAAAATAATGAGAATGACACGATTCCAAATAGTCCAATTATTGTTGAAGATGGAAATCATATTCGGCATACAGAAGTTGCGGTAGATTTAGTAGATATTTCTTTTAATTGGGATTATCCAGAAGAAGATGAACCCGAAAATCAAATTGATGGTTTTATGATATATCTCTATACTTCCAAAACTTCTACACCATATGTCTTTGGAACTAAGAAAAAATCTGAAATATCTTTTTATGTAAGACCGAATAAACGTTCGATAGTGCTAAATAATTTACCGAAAGATTTATTCTACAATTTTGGTATTGAAGCCTATCGCTATGTAAACATTGATGTAAATATTGAATCTGTCTTTACTTCACCAATTGTTGCAGTTTCAACACCTTATAATCCAAAAGACAACACTCCTTATGATGGTAGTATCATGGGTACAGTAAACTATAACAATACTGCAAAAATTAGTGGGGATGTAATTACTGCTATTCGTCAAGGACAATCCTATAGTAATGTAACTATTGATCCTTTAAATGGTATCATTTCTGAAAACAATTATCAAACTCAGCGTGTAGTTCTGAATGAGGAAGGATTTAGACTACAAAAGAAAATTGAGGATCGATATGAAGATATTCTTTATGCAGATGAAGAAGGTACATTATTTGCAGAGGATTTAATTGCCAATCGTTTAGTTGTCAATGATGGTAGTGGTAGAGAATTAATTAATGCTCATACTGGACAGATTAATTTTGATAATTTTGATGTTGTAACTGGTAATATTCACGCAGATAACATTGATATTAGAGGATTAGAAGTAATTGATGATGATGGAACTATTACTTTCTCAGTAGATTTACAAGGCAACGTAACTATAAGAGGAAATGTTCAAATGTATGGAGGATCTATCTTATGGGAAAATGTAGATAAGCCAACATATACAGCAGAAGAAGTTGGAGCAAGACCGAATGACTGGTTTCCTACAGCTTCGGAAGTGGGAGCAAGACCTAGTACATGGACACCAACTTATTTAGAACTTTTGGGTGAAAAACCTCCTACAGATGCAAATAATACTTTCAACGAATTAGTTACTAATCCAAAAATTAACGGTTTCTATGCTGATCAATATGGTGATTTATATATCAATGCCACATATATCAAAACAGGTGAATTAAATGCTTCTTTAATGACTACTGGTACACTTGATGCTAGTCAAATATATGTAACTAATTTAGATGCAAGTGCTATTAAAACAGGTACATTAGAAGGTATTTCTATTGATGTTGAAAAAGATGTTAAAGTAGGTGCTGAACTTTCATTACGTTATAACGTGGAAGGAAAAACTACAGCAAGGTTGAACTTCTTTGATTATTGGGATGAAGTTCAAGGAGCATATCCTTCACATTATATTGAAAAAAGCAACAATACTGATTCATTAAAAATTGCTTCTCAAATTAATGTTAGTATTGAAATGAGTTCAAGATTATATTTAGGATATGATTCAGGCACACATTATAATGCAGGTTCTACTCCTGATGATGGAGAAAGTGGATGGTATACATCCAAAAAAGAAAAAGGTGTTTGTGGTATAGGTGGAGTTAATTCCCTTACAACAGGGCTAGTTGCTGGAACATATGTGAATTTTAATATGAAAAAATATGGTTATACACCACTGAATCCTAATTTTAGTGTTACAAGCAGTAATACAAATATCAAATTTGCAGAAATTTCACAATATGGATTTTGGATCTACATTCAAGAATCTTGGACAGATGTAGGTTATAGATATTGGAGAGGTTATTACAATTGCTAAAAGGAGAATAAATATGAGAAGATTGGTCAAATATGATTCAGAAAATGATATTTTGACAATCGAATGTACTTGTGGAAATATTTTAGAAGAAGATTTATCTTCTATAGAAGAAATAAAAATCCATGAACATTTTAACGAATATGAAAATTTAATGTTTCAATGTTCAAATTGTAATTTAATTATTGGATTAAATACAAATATTCCGGTAAGTGAATATGAAGAAATTGAATATGAAGAAACGGTCATGAGATTTAATGAAATCAATGATAGAAAAATTATGAGAGATCTTCTTTGGAATAAAAGAGCAGATCTAAAAAATATGGATCGAACGGCTTACAATCAAGAAAAGATTGAATATTTAGAAAGATGGAACAAGACAAAAGAAGAAAATCCAACAAGAGCCGATATTGCAAGAATTGAATTTTAAATCATAAAAAAAGGGTTGCAAGGAAAAACTATTCTTGTAACCCTTTTTGTTTAAAGTAGGTGAATAGATGATTAAAGCCGGAGATATTATTTTTGTAAGAGGAACATCCATTATCTCAAAAATTATTCGCTTTTTTGATGCCGGAAAATTTTCACATGTTTGTATTGCCATATCGGATACTCATATATTAGAAGCACAATATTTTAGACGAGTAGCCATTAAACCATTTTATTACGGTAGAAAAGAGATTGAAGTGATTGATTTAGGATTGGATGAAGAACAGAAAAGAAAAACTATTCAAGTCGGACTTTCCTTAACTGGAATTTGGTATGACTATCTTCAATTGTTCTATTATGTGTTGAAAAAAATCTTTCGATTAAAAGGTAGGAACTTTTTAAATAATCCAAACAACTTAATTTGTAGTGAATTGATTAGTCAAATTTTATTAGCAATTGGTTTTATATCTCCCCATGAAAAAGTACAGGATCTTACACCGAATCAATTATACAACTTCTTAAATAATCTTTGTGAAACTAGAGGTAAATGTCATACTGATAATTATAATTTAAAATCAAATAACTAAATATTGCTTAGGAGGAAATTCATGGTAAATGTAAATATTGTAAAAAAATTGTTGACTCCAAACCCTTATTCAAGACCACAGGAAAAGATTGTAAAAGTAAAAGGAATTATTGTTCATTGGACAGCTTCACCAAAAGGAAGAAATCAAGGAGTTTGGAATTATTTTGAGAATAGAAAGAGTGGAAAAACTGGATATGGATCTGCTCATTATATTGTTGATCTTGATGGAACAATTTGGAATTGTATTCCTGATAATGAATTGGCTTATCATGTGGGGAGTTCCACTTATACAACTGATGCTAAAAAAAGGCTAGGTAGTTATCCGAATAATTGTACTCTAGGAATTGAATTTTGTATTATAGATGATCGTGGAAGAATGAATGAAGCAACTTGGAGAGAAGGAGCAAAATTAGTAGCCTATCTATTGAAAAAATATAATTTATCCACAAATGATATTTGGTTACATCAAGAAGTAGTAGGTTGGAAAGATTGTCATAGATATTTTGTAGAAAATCCAAATGAATATAAACGATTTAAAAATGATGTGGCAAATTATATGCAAGAAAAAACTGTAAATAATAATACTAATAATTCTCTAGAAAATGGAGCATTTTATACAGTGAAGAGTGGAGATACACTTTGGGGCATTGCTAATCAATTCAATATGACGGTTGATGAATTAAAGAAATTAAATATGGACAAGAATTTAAATGTCTTGCATATAGGAACAGTGTTAAAAATTAAAGAATCGAATATTACTCCATATCAAATTCAACAAGGTGATACTCTTTGGGGAATTTCTAGAAAATTTGACGTTTCGATTGAAGAGATTAAAAAGTTAAATCCAAATGTTGACTCCTTATTGCAGATTGGAAATATTTTGAATATTCCGATAAATAATACGTGGACACCACCAAAAAATCATGAAGATATTCTTCCTAACAAAGTATTAAAAATGGGTGATACTGGTGAAGATGTAAAAAAATTACAAAACGCTTTAAATAAATTAAAATTTAACGTTGGCTATGCAGATGGTATATTCGGCATTAATACAAAAAATGCATTAATTCGTTATCAATCTATGTATTATGGTTTAACTGTTGACGGTGTTTTTGGAAGTGCTACAAGAGAGCATATGTTAAAACAATTAATTTAAGGATGTGATTTGATTGGCTAATTATATTACTGTCTATCTTGATACTACAGCACCATCTACTCCTTCCATATTATTAGATAATGGAAGTGCATTTGCTACAAATGTGTTAGTTGACTGTACTATTAGCACAGGTGATGAAGATACAACAAATTATACAATGAAAATTTGGGGAGATGTTGATCCAACCTATGATACAAATATTCAAGCTACAGAAGAAGCAAGTTCATGGATCGCATACACTGAAACCAAACAAATAAAAATTACTGGAACAGACGGTGTTAAAACGGTTTATGTAAGGATACGAGACTCAGTAAATAATGCAAGTGATATTGCTTCGGATACAATTACTTATGATTCAACAAAACCTGTTGTAACTGTTTCAGCACCGGATGTAGATAGAATTTCTACAACCACTGATAAAAATGTTGTCAACTTCACATTCCAAGCTGATACAACATTTATCGAATATCGAGTCAAAGTTGTTAATAGTGTTGGGGCAGAAGAAGTTGCTGGTGTTCAAATTCCTACGACTAATGGAAGTGTAAACACTAGTGGAACAGGAACATTTGATACAACTATATCACCAATAAATGTTACCATATATGGATTAGATTTACAAACAGCTAGTAGTGGAGATGGAGAAAAAATTATCAAAGTATTTGTTCAATCCGAATCAGGATTATGGTCAAGTTAAAATAGGCTACTAAATGTAGCCTATTCATTTCAACAGTAAAGAGGTGTAAATATGGGGCAATCATATATTCAAGTCTATCTTGATACGACTCCACCGCAACTAACATTATATTTTCCACATAAAACTACCCAAGAAAGCACTGAATTAATTTCTATTCATGCTGATGAAAATTTATCATCAAATCAAGAAATCATAATAATTGATTCTCAAAATAATGAACATCATTATACATTTACTTTATCAGCAGATAAACGTTCTTATTCCGGTACGGTTTCTTTTGCAAATTATCCTTTAGGTATTACTACTATAAATGTGCGGTTATATGATGAAGTTAATAATCCCACATCCACTTATCAAGAAACATTTTTAATATCAAGTCCAACAACACAAAGCTTGTTATTAACTTTGAATGAATTTGAAAGAAATTTACAAATAAGCCTATCAACAAGAAAATTGATTACAACGGAAAGAGAAGGAATTTGACAATATCTAAAATGAAATATAAAGAAGGTGATAATATGCATGATTTATCTAAAGTGTATCATGCCGGAAACACAGTAAGATTACAGTGTATATTTGAAGATTTTGACGGAATAAGAGTTGATCCGGATGTAGTAAAAATATCGTTTTATGATTCTAAATACAATAAATTAGATGAAGTTATTCTAGGTACTTCTAATCAAACTGATGTAGGTGTATATTTTTACCATTTCGTGACAGATAATGAGGAAGAAAAAAGATATGTCTATGAATGGTATGGAGAATTAAATGGATTACCTTCATTGAAAAGAAGTTCATTTAGAACAGTCTTTATTTAAAGGAGGTAAAATTATTGGCTGAACCAATTGTAACAGCACTTTCAGTAGATCAATCGGTATTATCTGATGAAGAAGGTTTTGATAGAACTTATGTTCGTTTTACTTTCGATCAAGATGTTATTGCTTATAGTGTAAGATGTATGGGAACTAGTCATAATACTGGTAAATATGTTGAGGATTATGATAAATATGTTGCAACACAATCAGATAGATATACGGTACTTCAAGCAAAGGATCTTTCGGTAAAGGATTTTAGAGCGATTCCAGCAACAACTATCATAAGTGCTGAACTTGATTATACAGAGTTATATCAAGAAGGAATAAATACAATAAATGTATATGGTCAAAATGAAGAAGGAACATGGTCAAGTTATAATCAAGATTAGAGGTGACGTAAAATGATTGATACAGATGTATATGGATTACACAAGCCGGAAGATACTGATCCTGCCGATTTTCGATTATTTGTCGGGGATAACATGGATCTCATAGAATCAGCTTTAATTGCTTTAGATAATAAAATCGGCACAGGAACAGGTGGAAGTGTAGATTGGACAGAAATTACAAATATACCTACATCTTTTCCTCCATCTTCCCATGAACATTCTATAGCAGAAATTGAAGGATTACAAACAGCTTTAGATAGTAAAATTTCAACTTTGCCAATTGCAACTACTTCTGAACTTGGAGCAATTAAAGTAGGAGCAGGATTAACTATTGATGGAAATGGTACTCTTTCTGCTAAAGTTGCAAGTGCTTCACAAGCTGGAATTGTACAAGTTGGCTATGGATTAGGTATGAGTGGAGATTATTTGTTTGTTAAAACAGGTACAGGATTAGAAGTAAATACAGGAACAAATGAAATCAAATTAACAGATGCCATTTTAGATCAAATAGCAAATGCTTCTTCCCCTCCTGTAGCAAGCACAACTACTACTGGTATTGTTCGTGTAGGTGATGGGTTACAAATTAATAATGAATATTTAAGTGTGAAAACAACAGGAAATTTAACAATTGATGAAAATGGTTTTGTTAATACAATCAATTCACCTGCCTTTACAAATTTAAATGTAACAGGATCATTAACTATTGGTGGTAGTATAGGAACTGAAGATCGAATAAATGCATCATTAAAAAATAGTTGGTTAAATTTTGCTGGATTTGTTCCTACATGCTATTGGAAAGATAAATATGGTGTTGTTCATATTGAAGGATTAGTTCAATCAGGTACAACAACAAATGGTACAGTTGTATTTACACTACCAGCAGGATATAGACCTCCTGCGAATTTAGTTTTTGCAACTCATACTTCACCACAAAATGTTTGTCGTGTGGATGTTTCCATATCAGGTGACGTTATTATTTATAATGCAAATCCAACATGGTTATCATTTGCTGGAATTACTTTCAAAGCAGTATAAAAAAATATATAAGGAGTATAAAATATGGCATTAAAAGAGTTTTATGAAGTAGATGAATCAACAGGAGAAATTATTGAAGTACATGTTTTAGATGATCAATTAGATACTATTCCATACAATTTTGTAGAAGGTTGGGGGCAAGGATTTTTCGATCCTATTTATAATTTTCATACTCGACAATGGGAAGAAAAAAATACATCCAACGATCTTTTAAATAGATATAAAGAACAGAAAATTGAAGATTTAAACAGACAATGCAAAGAAGAAATTGAAAAAGGTTTTGAGTACAATGGAAATTATTATGAATTTGAACCTCATGATCAAGATAATTTTACACAAGCATTAGCCTTACTATCTTTTGACACAGAAACACAAAGCCTTACATGGAAAACATTAAATAATGGTATTGTAACTTTATCTAGAGAAGAATTTTTTGGTGTTTGTAAAAAAGCAGAACAAGTTAAACGTGGTAATATTGCAAAATATTGGATGTTAAAAGCAGAAGTTGAAAGTGCAACCTCCATTGAGGAAATTGATTCAATTACTTGGACTTCATAGTACATGAAAATAATTATTGGATTGTTGATCCTTTATGGCTTTTTCCAATATTACAAAGAAAAAAAATACATTTAATTACCAAATTTTGTAACCGTTTTAATATTTCGCCATACTATATATTACTCGTAGAGTTAATTGGGGTTGAGTTATTCACAACAATCTTATTGCAATACCATCCTTTCTATCCGAGGATTTAGTGGGAAAAGTGTCACCCTGACAAAACTCTAAAAAATCCATATAAGACAATGGATTGCCCTCCCTCCCATTAAATCCTCAAATTTTATATTGTCACCCTATCGTATATAATATTCTGAAAATTAAATTTTGTAAAAAGATTTTGAGATAATTGTCTCAGAATCGTCATTATATTTAATGATCCATTTGTCTTTATGAACCTCAATAACTTTTATAAGTGCTTCTACCTCATCATTTGTTAATTCCTTTTTATAATGAAATGAAATTAAATCGTCTAGAAATGTTTCTGCTATGATCTCTCTTTCACAAAATTCTTTTCCAAAGCGATCATATCCGGAACAAAGATATTTAATTTTATTTCTTTCTTTTTTTGTTTTAAAATTTTTGTTACATTTTTTACATACAATTTTTCCACTATATCGGCTAATGTTCACGTTATCACCTCTTTTAAATTATACAAAAAAATTCTAGCCTAAACTAGAATTTTAAAGTATATACACTTTCATCAAATGATGTTTTAACAATTTCGCAAAAAGTTAACCAAAACGGACATATACATAAATCGAATTTTTTTATGATTGTTGATAATTGAATTTCCTTTATATTCTTCCATTCATCTTTATAATGTAATTCTTCCCATAAAAACTGATGGATCTTTTCTGCTAATTCTTCTAAGTAATCTTCTAACTTAATTATTAATTGAAAATTTTCTTTATCTTTTATTGGCTTTTCATATAATACTTCATGTGGTATTTTTATCTTTTCTAAATACGTTTTGTCAAGTTTTTTATCGCTTATATATTCCAACATCATATCCGATATTTCGTACATTCTAACACCTCACATACGTTTATAAATGTATTATTTGTTATCTAACATGAAAATATTCCCATCTTTAAATTACATTTTTGTTTAAAATTATCGTTTTTTAGGTATATATTCTTAGAGTATTACCCATAATGTAATTAGAACTATAGAAGCGAAATGCCATGAGACTGTTCTTGGACACTTCTTACACTTCATTACTCCTTTTATATATGTAATGCAATGCTTCTATAGTTCGGTGCATGGTCATATTCTCTCTGTTTCTCTTTTGGATAAATGCTATTACAGCATTTATCCCTTTTTTTTATTTAAAATAAAAAAAGATACCCTTTTGGGTATCTTTCTACTTAATATGGAAAAGGTTTTGTGAAATTAATATCATTCTTTCTGTTTAGTGAACCAGATGTATCAGAATGAGGATGCTGATAAATTTTTCCGTTTTGATGAAGGTAACTCCCATGTGGATCTATGCCTAAAGTGCGATAGATTTCATCCCATACTTTTTTGTGCCTTTCACTGAATTGAGAAAGCTTTGTATCAAATTCCTCAAACATTTTCTTTTTAGCTTCAAGGGCATATTGATTTCTTCTGATTTCCATTTCTTCTTCTAAATTTTCATGTTCAATTTTCAAATTTCTTAATTGAACATTAAGGTGAGAAGGTACTTCACCAACACAATTTTTTGCTACACAAACCTCTTCTCTTAATTTTCGATTGATAAACTTTGATATAATATCTTCCATATCTTTGACCTCCTATTAGTAAATTTTGTATGTAATTGCTTACTTTACTAATATGAACAAATATGGAAATTTTTATACTATATAAGATATTTTTTATCGTTATGGTTTTCTAACCAAACACCATTGGGATTAGAAATATGATATATGTCTTTACTGATTTTTTCACTATCTCCATCTTGATATTTTTCCAGCCATATTTCAGCAAGAACAAACATTTTTAAATAGCCAGCTTCACCCTTACTGTTTGTTCTTACTTCTAATTCACAAAAGCCTAGCTGTCCACGATAATATAATTGAGCCTGATAGCCGAATATTAAACGTGAAACATATACTACTACCTTACCCTTTGTTTTCTGCCAGTAGTTAAATTTTTCGCTATAGAACCATCCTAAAGGGGCAGTTATATTTTTCATTCCGTTCACCACCTCAATTAAAAATGCTATGATTATTGTAGCATAAAGAGGAAATTTATTTCTGTGAAAACAAAAAAATAAAAGCCAATGTTTCCATTGACTTTTATGTATAACTTATAAATTTTCGTAAATTACATCTTGAACAGCTTCGTTGAAGTCACCTTTTTTTATTCCTTCAAAAATATTTTCAGTAAATTCTTTCAATGATGTAAAAACATCAGTATCTTCACCATCATAATTTTCTTGTAGGAAACGATAACATTCAACAATGCAGTTAGCATATACCATTGAGAAATCTTCAATGTTTTTATACCCACAAATTAAAGAGACTAAGCGACCTTCTTCTCCTTGTTCTAATCCATGAATGATAGCATGTTTAAACTGATATTCCTTTTCGTTTTCACCAACAATAATTTTAATTTTTTTCATTTCTCTACTTAATTCGGTTGCCATAAAAAACTTCCTTTCAATGTTATATTTACCTTTTCATTATGTTCTAAAAGGAAATCTTTTATGTGCTTATTGATGTGATCCTCTATTGGAAAATTTTAACCGTTTAGGCAACATGGCTTTTCCTCCACTGATTAAACCACTTGCAACAGCCTTTGCATAATAATCTTTAAAAGGATCTACAATTTCTTCTCCTTTAAAGACCGGATTAAATGCTTCCACATCTTCCTCTTTTAATGTAATTAGATCCTCTCTACTAGGATCAGAACCAAATTGATCATACACACGTTTAGCATGTTTGCGGATGGATTCTTCCAATATATTTCTTACTGTTCGAGCATTACCAAAGGTGTACAGTAATCGTTCTTTTTCTAATCTTTCAGCCAATGCTTTTATATACCCTTCGGTCATTTTATAATCTCTTTCTAGGCACATGTTACGAGCAATTTGTAATAACTGCGGTACAGTATAATTAGGAAAATGAATCACTGTTGAAAATCGTGATGCAAGTCCAGTATTATATTGAATGAACTCTTCCATTTCGGAAGGATAACCAGCACCAATGACACAAACGCTATTCCTTCTATTTTCCATTTCAGCAACCATGACAGCACTAACTTTTTCACCGGATCTATGTCCACTTCGGGAAATCATAGAATAGGCTTCATCAATGAATAGCACTCCACCATTGGCTTGATCGAATTTCTTTTTCATATTTTTTTCATCTTCTCCCCAAAAGGCAGAAGCAATATCCGCATTTGTACATTCGACAAATGGTACGTCACTTGTTGTATTATTATCATCATCAGAATGGAATGGATTCCTATGACTTAGATCAGATCTTGTTTGTTTATAATTTCCTTTTTGTAATAATCCAGCACCAACAAATAATTTTCCCACAAGTCTTGCAACGGTTGTTTTGCCTGTTCCGGCATTACCTGTAAAGATCATATGCAAAGCATGTTGCTCATTATTTAGATTGTATTTTTCTCTTGCCCTAAAGACCTTAGATAAAGCTAATGCTTCAAGAATTTTATTCTTAACCGTTTCCATTCCATCAAGCTTATTTAATTCTTTCATAGCTTCATCATACATCTTCTTTTTCTTATTGCTAATCCTTACATCATTTCTTTCAACAACTTCTCTGTTGTCATTATTTTTTTCTGCATTTCTTTGAGAAAAATTATTGTTTATCATTTAATTACTCCTTTTCAATTTGATATTTCAGTTATTACCAAAAAAATGGAATTTAATAACAAAACATTCCGGACAATTTCTAAAATTTTCTAATTCTCATATAATGAAGTGATTGAAATAAATCTGAAAGGATGATTTCAATGGATGCAATTGGGGCATTTTTAGCTGGAAAATTGATGGCTGTTTTTCCGAATGAAAAGAAATATTATGAGGAACTATATCTATATGCGATTGAGATGTGTAGAGAAAATGAAATATTTCTTGAAATAAGATGTTTTGATACGGATGTAATAAATAAGAATCATTCCATTTCTAATTAATAAAGCATAGTGAAAAAGAATAAACAATATATGCTTAAAAAGGATAAAGATCCTTTTATTTTTTTCAATTTAACATGAATATTTTTAAATAAACATTAGATACTATAAGTAAATAATATTCATCAATTGTGAATGAATAACTAGTATAAAACATGTAAAAAAAATGTATGTTTTATGATGATTTTTTTTGATTTTAGCGTGTATAAGATGTTAAATATTGGAAATAATTTTTTGTGTGAAACAATCAATAGGCTGAGTTTTTTTTATTTTTTTAACACGCTTTAAAAAAATACAGACTATTTTAAAAATTTAAATAAGGGGTTATTCCGGAAAGAAAAAAATATCTAGGCTTTCGCCTAGATATGAAGGACTATCAAGGAATCATTTTAAGAGCATTTACGGTTGCATCAATAAGGCTTGTTTGTGGTGGATAGCCAGATATAGAGTTACCATTATTATATAGAATTTTTCCTACCCATAAAGAGGTATTCTTCGCGAAAAACCATACTTCTTTCCCACTACAGTACAATTTGAGTTTGAAAAATTCATCAATAATATAAGTGTCTGTTGTTCCACGCTTTAACATTTCCCTTGCGACTGTCATGTAAGCATATAACATAATAGGTTCTAGTATTAGATTTTTTTGTAAATATCTTCTCTTCTCTTCTTCGTTTTCAAACAAAAATTCCTTTCTAACCTTTGGTAGATAATTGAAGAAGTTAACAAGAAAATTGAGTAAATCATTGAAGTTCTTTTGATCCTCTAGATCATATTTCCGGAATACACCTTTTTGACCAAATAAACTATTACAGACTTGATTGAAAGTATAAAGTTTATTCAAACTAATATTGTCTATATTTTCCTCTACCTTTCCTTTTAAGAAAGTCTTATCTATTAGTTGACGAGTAAACTCACTACGAACATCATCAAGGACTCTCTTCCGTTTAGAATGAGAAAGCTGGTTCGTATTATGATTAATTTTCCCGAAACGGTCTTTCTCCTTTCTTTCGTCTAAAAAATGTATATGGACTATAAAATTTGAATATTTTGCTACCTCATAATTACCTTCATTGTAGACAATATTGCAAGATTTAGTTCTGTGATAACCATCAGTTATGTAGATCTTTTGTTTAGGAAAAATAGTCAGTGATTTATTTAGTGGATTATATATAAAATTATCACTACTTATCCTATCAGACCTTAAATTCCAAACTAAATTACCAATTATATCCTCACCATTTCTTAATACCTTAATAAATTCTTTTACTTGACTTTCTTTTAAAAAAGGCTCTCCATCCTTTAATCTTCTTTGTGCTTCTGCATCATACGTTAAAATTTTCAACGACTTAGCTATATCCTCAAAAGTTAAATTAACAATAAAATACGAGATATTCTTACTTGCTCTATGCAAGTAAACATCTTCAATAACTACTGTGCCATCCTTCTTGATTTGTAGCTTGTTTTTAATTTCTAATTCTAGAGGTTTCAACTTCATAAAATCGTTTTCTTCTGAAACCAACTCATTGTAAAACATTTTTTTCTCACTCCTATATTTTTTTATAATAATTCTTTATTAGGAATTTCCATATTTATAAATTTTTAAACAATAAAATATCTATTTGTTATATCTTTTTTATTGCACTGTAATAATTTTTATTAAACTGTAATAAAAAAAGCCATACTTACTTAATAAGTTGGCTTTTATATAGCTATATTTAGTTATTTTTCCCATATCCAAATAATATTGTCTTTAGGATAGAAAGATCTAGTTACTATCCAATCTTCCTTAATCTCTCTATGTTTGTATTTCAATATTGGTTTTTTATTATGTACGTGTCTATTTCCTACATGTATATATTTTTCCACTCTTTCTAAGATTAGCTTTTCATTGAAACCAAAAGCATTTCCACCTCTCCAATGTTCTTTAGGATTATACTTATGAGTGCAATATGCTCCAATGACTATCTTAGGTTTAAATCTCCGAATAGCATCATTACCATCATATTTTTCAACATGTTCACCATAAGGTACAGGAGTTTGTCTTAGTAAATTGTAAACTTCTTTAATCTCTTCTTTATCTTGCATAAAGCTGTCTACTGCTCTTATATTTAACGCTTTGCTAATAGCACCATGACCAGCACCAATTTCTAACACTTGGTTAAGTTCTACATCCTTAATCTCTTCTTGTAGAAACGAGATAAGTTCTAGAGTAGGTATTGTGTAAAATCCATTTTGTACACAGAATTGAGAAATTTGTTCTTTAGTAAATCCTTGTAAATCCTTATATGATACAATTTGTAATTTATTGTCTTTTAAGAGTAAATTTTCCAATTCAGAAATATCACTCTTTTTAAACACTTCAACACCGTCAGAATTATAAAACATCTTTCAACCCCCTTTTTTTAATTATAATAAAAATGGAAAATAAAGTTAAGATAAAAAATAAGCTAATCTAATTAGACTAGCTTTTATAACTTTTCTAACCAGCATCATATATTCTATCTCCATCATGATCAATGATAGGTTCTTGTATTTCAAATTCAATACTTGAATTAAATTCCGGTCGGAAATCACCATCACCATCAGCAATTAAAGCTACTTGGCGAGTTGATCCTATCTTACCTAGATATTCCATATATTTTAAAAAAGACATAAAGTGCGGTATCCATCTTTCTTCCATTGTTACATTTATTGTAAATTCTTTTTTCATATTTAATCTCTCCAATACCTTATAATAATTATATCTTTGCAAAGATATTTTTGGTAATTTTTCCTAATTTTATTCATTGAAAACAAGAAAAAATAAGCTAACAATTAGCTTATCGTAAATTTTCATTATTTAATTAAGTAACTTTTTATTTATTTCTTCAATTTCCTTTGTAAATTTATTTTTTAAATCTTCATATTTTTTATCTTGATTGCCGATATAATTTTCTAAATTTTCATAGGTCAATGGAATTTTTGATAATTTCTTATCTATTTTATTAAGTTCTAATTTCATTTCAATTTGATTATTTTCTACTTTTTCTTCTAGTTTTTTTAAATCAGCTTTTAATTCCTTTTGTCCTAATTCCAAATTGTCTAACTTATTTAGAATTTTAATTAATATTTCTTCCATGTATAACTCCTTTTAAAAAAGTTTTTATAACTAACTTTATATTACAATTATACCTTATAGTTATTCCGGTGACTAGATATTTATTTCTACAGTTTATATTTTAAATATTTGGAATTATATTCCTCTTCATTTGTTTGAGCGATAATGTATTCATTTTCTTTATAACGCTTAAATTCCTCTAATGTATCATTTACATTATCAAATATCTTTATGTCTTTAAATATGCACCATGTTTGAAATTTATCATGTAAATCATAAGAAAGATTATTTTCCTTCTTATAACTTCTTAACACTTTCGGGGATACTCCAAAAACTCTTCTTAACATGCTTGGTGGTACATCTTCTACACCTGTAAGCCACCATCTAGCATTTTCATCAATTAGTTCCCAGAATAATTTTTCATCATTTTCATTATATTTGATTATCCATTGCAAACATGAGCCATATTTTTTAATTGCTTCCTCTATGTCCAACATGGTAATTTTTTTATATTGGTTAGTCATTATTTCACCTTCTTTTAAGTCTTTATGTATTAAATTGTAACAAAAAAAGCTAGTGATTAACTAGCTTTTAATTTGTTTTATTAAATGAAAGATTTTTCACTTTTTAATTTTTTGGCTTTTCTTTTTAACTCTCCATGTTGAGCATTAACTTTTTTTTCAACTTCTGAATATTTAAGATCTCTATTGCTACACATCTGATCGATAATTATTCTTGTCTTTTGCTTTTCATTATCTTTAAATGGTGTTTTTCTAATTTTTAAGCAGTTTGTATATTTTTTACCATTGTCAATATATTCTTTTCCATTTTCATCCTCAATTAAGAATAAATTATATACTTGTAATACACTATCAATATTTACAAATTCACCTTTCATTTAATACTTGTTCATTTATCAGAATTTTCAGTTGATCTTTTGTAAATTCAGCTATAGGTGCTATATTATTTTTTCTTTAAGTTTTAATAATTCATAATAATATTACAATTAGCTTATCTCTCCTTATGTAATATTTTTTGTTGTGTCATAATATTAACACACTATAGCGTTTATGTGCCAAGTTAATTTCTTTCATCCCTTTGTTGAGACAGTTGATTATTTTTTATTTCATTATATATTATTTTTGCAATAATTTTATATAACTTTTGTTTTACTTCCTCACTTATATTTTCATTCATTTTTTTCACCTCTATTTGACAAGGTTGTTCAAATTAAATATAATTTATACATCAAAAATGTTGGGGGTTTAACGCACATGGTCGTGAAACGTAAAAGAAAAAGACAAATGAATTTAACATTAAATGATGTTAAAAAATTAAAGGTTCAAAAAGTTGTTGTATATGACCGTATTTCGTCTAAAATGCAAGAAAAATATGGTAGAGGAATTGAAACACAAGAATTTGAAATCATGAAATGGATTAATTACAATCTTCCAAATGCTGAAATTGTTGAAATAATTACAGATAAAGCACAGTCGGCTTACAAAATTCCTTTAAGATATAGAGAAAATGGAAAACGACTATGGCAAAATGTTCCAAATTGGAAAAATTACAATGATGGTAAAAAGTTAATTCCAAATGCTCTA
>Ga0164243_10000406_pt1 | contig 83955 bp, 58 predicted proteins | sample OricompcompostOP_FD_108781 | JGI IMG/M metagenome (GOLD analysis project Ga0164243, IMG submission 108781) | Organic Plus compost microbial communities from Emeryville, California, USA - Original compost - Organic plus compost (OP) | ecosystem: Engineered > Solid waste > Mixed feedstock >... | reverse complement strand
TGCGGTGCGGCGTCGGGCCGCGGTCGGTGCAGCGTCGGGCCGCGGTCGGTGCAGCGTCGGGCCGCGGTCGGTGCGGCGTCGGGCCGCGGTCGGTGCAGCGTCGGGCCGCGGTCGGTGCGGCGTCGGGCCGCGGTCGGTGCGGCGTCGGGCCGTAGGTGCGGTGCGGGAAGGGCGGGGGCGTCAGTAGCCGCCGAACAGATCGGTCAGCCGCACGTCGAGCGCGGTCGCGACCTTGAACAGGCTCGACACGCTGGCGCTCGACTCGGCGCGCTCGATCTGCGAGAGCAGCGAGACCGAGAGGTTCGTGCGGCGCGCCATCTGCTTGAGCGTGAGGCCGCGCGCCTTGCGCAGGTCGCGGATCTGGCGCCCGATGGCGGCGTGGAGCTCGTCCTCGCGCCGGAGCACGAGGCCCTTCTTCTTCGCGATTCGCGCGATCACGTCGCGGAACTCGGCGGGCGTGAACGGCTTGTTGATGTACGCCGAGACCTCGTGCTGGATCGACGCCGACGCGGTCTCGAGCGACGGGTAGCCGGTGAGGATGATCACCGCGATGTCGTCGTCGACCGACCGGATCTGCGCGAGCAGGTCGAGCCCGGACAGCTTCGGCATCATCAGGTCGAGCACGACGAGGTGGAACACCTCGTCACGGATCCGCTCGACCGCCTGCGTGGGGTCGGCGAGCGTCGTGACCTCGAAGCCCTCCGCCTGCAGAAAATCTTGGAGATATTCGCGAATGTCCTGATCGTCGTCGACGACGAGCACGGACAGCTTCGACGCGGTTCGTAAGGGCACGGCTCCCGCCACCATCACAGGTGACCATACCTCGCCCGCGAGGCCAGATGAAACTCGCGATGGAGCTCCCTGCCGAAAAACGAAACCGCGGAGGCCCCTCGTGGAAGAGGCCTCCGCGGTGGTCGGGGCGACAGGATTTGAACCTGCGACTCCTTGGTCCCGAACCAAGTGCGCTACCAGGCTGCGCTACGCCCCGGAAGGGATGCGATAGGTAGCTCGACGCGCGGCCGCTGTCAATGCCTCCACTCCGCGGACCTGCGTTTGTTGCGCGATCTCCTGCGGGGACCGGCCGAGAACGAGCGATCACCGGCGCAGGACGGGCAGGGCGAGGTGAATCCCGACCTCCGCGAACCCGCCCAGCTCGTCCACGTACCCCACGCGGGCGAACGGGGTGACGCCGAGAAACGCCCACACACCCAGGGACGCGCCGAGCCGCGGGTGCGAGAGCTGGGACAGCTCGAGGACCGGGCCGACCGTCGCTCCGAGCATCCGGCCGCCGACCCGGGTCCCCACGACCGCGTCGAGCCAGAGCCGGCCGCCTTCGCGCTCGGTCCACAGGCTCGCGCCCGCGGCGCCGCCGATCACGCCGAGCGGCGAGCGCTCTCGCACGCGCACGATCGCGAGCTGACCGCCGAACGTCGAGTCCCACGTGGCGTCGATGCGAGACGCCGCACCGGTGGGGCCGAGCCAGACGTACGTGCCGTCGAGATCCCACGCGGGCCGCAGCGCGCTGCGACCGACCGCGGGTGGTGCGCTGCGCGGCGGCGCGTCCGGTGCCGTCGCGGTTTGCGGCTCCGCGTTCGCGTATCCCAGCCCACCGGTCGAGAGCGCGAGGAAGCACGCGAGGATGCGCGACACACCACGTGGGGACTTCATTCCCCGGACGAGCGGCCCCAGGCTCTTAACCTCGGCGCGCATCCGTGTACAATCGCAGCTCAACCGTCGCGCCCCCGGGGTGGGCTCGTTGTTTGCTTGGGACTGGTCCTCGGCCTCGAGGATGGAACCCGGCAACGTGCACGCCCCCGCGCTCCCTGTACCCGGCGAGATGTCGAACCTGGCCTTCCAGCCCAGCCCCGCAGGTGCCGCGATCGGGGTGCTTCCTCCGAGCATGGAGCCGGAGTATGCGCTGGTTCGCCAGCTTCCGCTCTTCGAAGGGATCGGGAACGACGATCTGGCGGCCGCGGTGATGCAGGGCGGGATCCGGATCCGGCGGCTCGAGCGCGACATGTTCGTCCTCGAGCCGATCGGGCTCGCCCAGGGCGCGCCGGCGCCGGTCGTCTACATCGCCGAGGGGCAGGTCGCCGCCGCGGTGTTCATGGAGAACGACCTCGCCGAGCGGCGCGCGATGCAGATCGCGCACGAGACGGCCTCCAAGGAGGACCTCGAGGCAGAGTCGCTCATCAAGCCGCCGCCGCTGGCGCGGATCGCGCTCAAGAACGTCGCGCTGTTCATGCAGCACGATCTGTTCAACTCCGGGGCGCTGCAGGCCGCGCGCGGGCAGCCGATCGCGTTCTACACGACCGCGCCCTCCGTGCTGCTGTCGCTCGATCACCGCTGGATCGCCGAGCTCGCGGTGCGCTACCCGGCGTTCGAGGCCCGCCTGCGCCGCGCCCTCGGGATCTCGCGCGAGCGCCTGGCCTGGGTCTCCGGCGTCAAGCAGGAGCTCCTCGACTTCTTCGTGCGCCAGGGCATCAGCGTGTCCGGCGAGATGGTGCGCGTGCGTCAGCTCGGGCTGTGCATCGACTGCAAGCTGTGCGAGGAGGCGTGCGAGGACCGCTACGGCGCGCGCCGGCTCACGCTCGGTGGTTACCAGCTCGGCATGCTGGACTTCGTCTACACGTGCCGCACGTGCACCGACCAGCGCTGCGTCGATCCGTGCGCGTACGACTCGATCAAGTACGACGAGGCCCGGCGGGAAGTCGTCATCAACGAGTCGACGTGCACCGGCTGCACCGCGTGCGCGCAGAGCTGCCCGTACGGCGCGATCGACATGATCGAGGTCGAGCCCGACGCGCCGACGTTCAAGCAGGGCTTCAAGGCTCGGCTCGAGAAGAAGGGCGCGCTGAAGTTCGGTCCCGGCACGCCGCGGGTCGCGCGGGCGCGTCGCATCGCGAACAAGTGCGACCACTGCGCGGCGTACGGCGATCAGGCGTGCGTGTCGGCGTGCCCCACGGGTGCGCTGATCGAGATCAACGCGTACGACCTGTTCCGCGAGCGCGCGCCGAAGATGGCCCAGCTCGCGAAGGCCGGCTACGACGGCGAGCTCCAGAAGCGCGACCGCAAGGAGGTGCTGCCGGTGATGCCGTTCACCGAGGGGCTCGCGGTGCGCTCGGGTGGCATCGCGAAGGTCAAGCGCGGCCGCTACGCGCCCCTCCTCACCTGGGTGCTCGGCATCTTCGCGTTCCTCGTCGCGCTCGGCGAGGCGCTGCTCCGCGAGTACGCGCCGCAGATGTCCTATCTGTTCAGCCAGATCGCGGCGCAGCCCGAGTTCGAGGACCTGCCCGTCGAGGCGATCCTCGAGAAGGTCGACTTCAACCCGGGCGACCAGCTGTCGACGTACTGCGGTCTCGTCGGGACCGGGCTCATGATCATCGCCGCGATCTACCCGGTGTTCCGGCGCATCAAGCTGTTCCGCTGGCTCGCGTCGAATACAATGTGGTTCGACTTCCACCTCATGGCCGGCACCGTCGGCCCGATGTTCATCGGGCTGCACTCGGTCCTGCGCCTCGACTCGTGGGTGTCGGCCGCGTTCTGGAGCATGGTGATCGTCGTGATCAGCGGCTTCCTCGGCCGCTACCTCTACACGCAGGTGCCGGAGATGGCGAGCGGCGTGGAGCTCGAGGAGCTCGATCACGAGCGGTACTTCCAGCAGCACCGGCCGCGGCTCACCGTGCCGATGGCCGAGATCGATCGCGAGCTCGCCGAGCAGCGCGCGGAGGCGCAGCGGGTCGCGATGTCGCCGAGCGTGCTTCGCGCGCTCTGGTGGCTCATCTATCAGGACCTCGGCCGCATCCCGCGCACGTGGGCGCGTCGAGGTCGTCTCAAGCAGCTCGGCGTGGACCGCAAGCTGCGTCGCGAGCTCGCGAAGCGCGCGGCGCGGATGATCGCCATCACGCGACGTCAGGTGGTCGCGCCGAAGGCGCAGCTGCTGTTGCACTCGTGGAAGAAGGTCCACGTGCCGTTCACGATCCTGCTCACCGTGTTCTCCGTTGCACACATCTGGATCAGCTGGTCACGTGCGGCCTGGTAAGCGTAGTAAGCTCTCGTCGATGAGATGGGTCGCGCCCGCGATCGCGCTCGTCGCCGTGGTGGCCATCCTGCTCGGTGGTGCGCGCACGGCGATCGCCGATGACTTCTTCTCCAGCTCCCCGGGGCCGCTCGCGGAGAGCCACGCCGCCCTCGACAACCAGGCGCGGTGCAACGACTGCCACGTCGACGGGACGAACGCGATCTCCGACGCGAAGTGCCTGTCGTGCCACGACCACAAGGACCTGCAGGCGCGGATCAACCAGGGCAAGGGCTTCCACGCCTCGCCGCAGGTCAAGAACAAGCGCTGCCAGACCTGTCACCTCGAGCACAAGGGGCGGCGGTTCGACATCATGGGTTGGAAGTCGCAGGGTGGGGAGCAGAACTTCAACCACGACCTCACCGGCTGGAAGCTCAACGGCAAGCACGCGGCGACGGACTGCGGCGAGTGCCACAAGGCGCGCAACAAGGCCGGGCTCAAGGTCTACATGGGCACGCCGACGCTGTGCGGATCGTCGGGCTGCCACGCGGACGACCAGCCGCACAAGTTCGAGCGCAAGGACATGCTGCGCTGCGAGCGCTGCCACACCGAGAGCGTGTGGAAGCCGCAGAAGCGCCGGATGGACTTCGACCACAACGATCGCAAGGACGCCGGCATGCCGCAGCTCGGCTCGCACGCCGACGTCGCGTGCAGCAAGTGCCACCCCAAGGCGGTGTTCAACCTGCCGTTCAAGGATCCCGACAACTGCGGCAACAGCGGCTGCCACACGACCGCGCACGAGGGGCACCTGTTCGACTCGCGGCCGTGCGAGTGGTGCCACTCGCCCACGTTCAAGTCGTTCAAGCAGAAGTACGCGAAGGACATGCCGTTCTTCGATCACTCCGAGCGGACGCGGTTCAACCTCGGCGCGCACGCGCGGCTGCCCTGCTACGACTGTCACACCAAGAAGCTCGGCACGGCCAAGCCCGTGGGCGCGTGCGAGCAGTGTCACGCCAAGGACAACAAGCACGGCTCGCGCTTCGACCAGTTCGGCTCACCGCCGAAGTGCAGCACGTGCCACCCGACCACCTCGTGGAAGCCGACCGCGTTCAAGCACGATCGGCACACGAACTTCGACCTGACCGGCAAGCACGCGGCGGTCTCGTGCCGGGCGTGTCACCGCGGCAGCTCGCCGTCGGACTTCGAGAACCTGACGAAGCTCACGGCCACCAAGCAGACCGACTGCATGGGCTGCCACGAGCACAAGAACGTGCACGACAAGAAGTTCAACAACGCGCAGTGCACCGGCGGCAACGGCTGTCACGCGTCGGCGGGGCAGCTCGAGCTCAAGTACACGAACATGGTGAAGGTCTATCACGGGCCCACGTCGAACTTCCCGCTCGTCAAGGGCCACAAGGACGTGCCGTGCGCCGCGTGCCACACCGGTCGCAAGAAGGGAAAGACCACGTTCGAGCCGATCCCGGCGAGCTGCAGCGCGAACGCGAAGTGCCACGAGGACTCGCTCCACCGCGGCACGCTGTCCGACAAGTGCGAGGCCTGTCACTCCCCGGGCGTGTGGGACGCGCTGCGCTTCGATCACGACAAGCCGTTCCCCAAGCCGCACCAGGGGGACGTCGACGAGTTCCCGCTCAAGGGCGCGCACAAGGAGAACAAGTGCGAGTCGTGTCACCCGACGCGTGACTTCGTCGCGGCGAACACCGGCTGCGCGGACGTGGGCTGTCACGCCCAGGACGACGTGCACAAGGGCCGCCTCGGTCAGGCGTGCGAGCGCTGCCACGTCGAGACCGGCGACAACATCTTCAACCACAACACGATGTCTCGGTTCCGCATCGACGGCGGCCACCTGCAGGTCCGGTGCGCGGACTGCCACCCGTCGGTGACGTTCAAGCCGCGCCCGGTCGACTGCTTCGGCTGTCACCCCGAGCCGGCCGTCCACAAGGGCCAGTACGGCACCGCGTGCGAGCAGTGCCACACGACGCGCACGTGGGTCGACATCAAGCCGCTCCACGACGTCGGCGACTTCTCGCTACGCGGGGCGCACGACAACGTGGCGTGCGAGCGCTGCCACCGCGACAATCGCCCGCTCGCCGGATCCGGTAACCTGTGCATCAACTGCCACCGCCAGGACGACATCCACTCCAACGGCCTGTCGCCGCGGTGCGGTGAGTGCCACACCCAGTGGTCGTTCGCGCCGGCGCGCTTCGATCACAGCCGCGTCGGCTGCAACCTGACCGGCGTGCACCGGACGATCGCGTGCTTCGACTGCCACCGCAACGGGAACTTCTCCGTGATCGCTCCGCAGTGCATCAACTGTCACCGCGACGACGCCGTGCGGCGGTCGCAGATCATGCCGGACCCGCAGGGCCACGCGGCCCAGGTGGCGTGCTCGAGCTGCCACAACCCCAACTCGTGGCTGCCCGCGCCGGTGGCCTTCGGCCGGGAGTCGGTGTGTCGCTGAGGAAGGTGCTCGCGCTGCTCGTCGCGCTGCCGGTGCTCGCGCCGGCGCCGTGGGCCCACGCCGACGACGAGGACGAGGAGGAGATCGACGCCACGGACGAGGCGGACGCGGAGGAAGGCGACGACGAGGGCGACGCCGACGACGAGGGTGAGGATGAGGGCGAGCCGTTCGTCAAGCAGAACCTCTCCGGTCACGATCTCGGCACGAAGAAGAAGGCGAACCTGTTCGAGAAGGACCGGTTCTTCGTCGACAAGGTCGACACGAAGAAGACGGCGAAGGGCACCCTGATCCAGGGCAGCCTGGCCTCGAGCTCGTTCCTCTACACCGAGCGCGGCGGCCTGTACCAGAACCTGCCGAACCTGGGCTCGAACGCGGCGCGGTTCTCGCGCATGTTCACCGAGCTGCGCCTGCAGACCGACTTCCGGCACATCGGCGGCAGCCGGTGGGACGCCCGCGTCGACGCTCGCGCCCGCGTCGTCAACACGCCCGAGCAGACCACGGAGGGCTCGCCGTTCGGTGACGTGTCCGCGGATCCCAACCACGTGCAGTCGGGCTTCAACGGCACGAACGAGTACGACATCCGCGAGCTGTGGCTGTTCCGCAGCGGCAAGCGCACCGATCTGTTCCTGGGGCGGCAGTTCGTCCCCGATCTCGGCGGCGTCAAGTTCGACGGCCTCCGGTTCGACTACGCGAAGTCGAGCAAGCTCACGTTCATCGGCTTCGGCGGCCTGTACCCGATGCGCGGATCGCGCTCGCTGACCACGGACTACCCCGAGCTCCGCGGCTCCCAGAACGAGCCCGCGGGCCGGTTCGTGGGCGCCGGCGGCTTCGGCGGCGCGTATCGCACCCCCAACGCGTACGGCGCGATCGGCGGCGTCGCGCTCGTGCCGTTCGCGGCCGAGTCCCCGCGCGTGTTCGTGACCTCCACGGGCTACTGGCGCAACGGCTCGACCCTCGACGTCTATCACTTCGGGCTCGTCGATCTGGTCGGCTCGCAGGGCGCGGGCCTGACCAACCTCTCGCTCGGCGCGAACTACAAGCCGAGCCCGCGCCTCCGGCTCACCGCGAGCGTCAACCGCGTCGACGTCGACACGCTCGCCGTCCAGGCCAACGCGTACCTCGCGGATCCCGACAACAGCCCGAACGTCCAGAACGAGACCTACTTCCGCCGCCTGGCGACCAACGCCGGCCGCCTCGGGATCTCGGCGGGCCTCGGCCCGATGCAGCGCTTCGAGGTGTCGACGAGCGTCGCCTACCGCTACCGGCCGTCGGTCGCGATCCCCGTCGGCGACGGCACCGTGATGCCCACCGAGATCACGCTCCAGGCGACCAAGGGCGTCGAGGTGTTCCTGCAGGTGCTCGATCGCCGGTCGTTCAAGGACCTGCGCATCGGGCTCGACGCGACGCGCACGATCGGCGTCGGCGACGTCGCGTTCAACCGCTCGAACCTGCTGTCCGTGCGCGCCCACGTCGCGCGCGCCCTCTCGAACGGGCACGGCGAGTGGGAGGCGGAGGCGAGCTACACGACGACCCAGGACTCCGCGTCGGGCGTCGAGTGCATCCCCGGCATGGTGACGAGCGTCGTCAACTGCTACGGCTCGTCGACGGGCACGATCCTCCAGCTCGGCGGGAACCTCTTCTACCGCATCAACCGCGACTGGTTCGCGATGGGCAGCGTCTACCTCTCGCGGCAGACGCTCCTGTACTACGGCAACGACGCGATGGCCGAGCCGGCGCCCGATCCGACCGTGACCGGGCTCACGGGATATCTCCGCGCGGCGTACCGGTTCTAGACCGACATCGGGTGTATGCACCCGAGATGCTCCGGTATCGCCTGAAAGCACCCGCGACGACGCACTGGGCGCGCGCGAACAAGGACGTGTTCGTCTCGCTCGACGTCGCGTACCGGGAGGCACATGCGCCCCTGGTGATCGACGGCCCCCGGATCCTCGTCGAGATGGTCCGCGAGGCGCTCGCAGAGGCGCACGGCTTCCGAGGGCGCTCGCTGAGCGAGTCGCTGCACTTCGTCATGCCCCTCGATCTCGAGCCCGCGATGAAGCACTGGAGCATGCAGCCGTTCGAGCCCGAGCTCGTCGAGGGGGCCGACGTGCTCGAGCGGCGGCGGCCGCCGTGGGACGATCTCCATGGCGCGCCGATGACGACCGACCAGCTGACGGAGGCGCTGGGGGCGACGTTTGGCGACTGGCTCGTCTACAACCTGACCCGCCCGTTCGACGTCAGGAGCTATGACGGCGAGCACTTCTTCGCGCAGGTGGAATCGGTGGTGTTCATGTGGACGTTCTGGCGCCCGCATCAGGCCACACCGGAGCAGGCCGCGGCCGCGCTCGCGGTGCCGCTCGCGGCCGAGCACGCGGCACAGGAGGCGCGCCTCGCCACCTTCTCCGAGCCCCTCGTGCGTGAGCTGCTCGCACCCACGAGCATGACCTTCGCGCAGGCCACCGACGTCGCGCGCGTGTTCGTTCGCGGGTTCGACGCGACGCCCGACGAGTACGAGCGCCTGCTGGAGCTCGTGCCGCACCTGCAGCGCGAGCTCGCCGCGCTCGGGCTGACCGCGCGTTGACGGCCGCTCCTCGAGCTCGATCACGCGAGCTCGTTCACTCGAACTTGATCGTGCGGTAGCCGAACAGGCGGACGCGCTTGGCGTAGAGGTCGAGGAGGAACAGGGCGGCCACGCCGACGAGGACCCACGGCCACAGGTCCTGCGCGTACTTCACGGCCTCGCCGGGCTGGGTGGCCCAGAGCTGGGCGGGGGCCGCCTGGTCATGGCCGCCGGAGACCTGCGCGGCGTGGCGCAGCGGCTCGGGATCCGGCGTCGAGCGCAGGTACTCGAGCGGGTAGGAGAGGGCCACCGCGCCGAGCGACTCGGCGACGGTCTTGCCGTCGCGCTGGTGGATCGCCTTGAGCAGGTAGCTGCCGTACCTGTCGAGGCGGAACTCGGCGGTGTAGCGGCCCGCCGCGGTCTGGTCCATGCGCAGCTCCTGGGCGACCTTGTTCGTCGCCGGGTCGATGACCTGGAGCTTGGTGTCGAGGCTGTTGACGAACCGGTCGTTCGAGTCGATCGCGTCGACGGTGACCAGCGCCCGCCCGTCGGCGACCTTCGCGAACAGCTCGTACGAGTCGTACACCTTGTTCCGCATCGACGAGCGGATCACCTGCGCCCAGAACTTCGGGTACCCGGCCCAGCGGATCCAGTCGACGCCCCAGCGGTTCTTGACGTCGGACGTCCACGCGACCGAGGTGCCGGCGCCGTGGCGCCAGCGCGCGAGGATCGGCTCGCCGAGATCGGAGATCAGGATCGTCTCGGCGGTCGGCTTGGGTTTCGTCGTGACGTAGCCGCGGATCGGCGGCGCGCTCTCGACGCCGGTGCCCTCGATCGCCTCGACGCGCTTGGCGACGCGGACCGGGATGATGTCCTCGACGAGCTGGCTCCTCTGCGCCTCCTGCGTCTCCTTCATGAAGATCTTCGGCAGCGCGCCGAGGTCCTCGACCATGTAGAGCCGACCGTCGCCCGTGTCCGCGATCATCGACAGCATGTTGCGGTCGGCGCCCTGGACGCCGACGCACGACACCGTGATCCGCGACGCGCGCATCTCCTGGACGAGCTCGGCGAGGCCCTCGGTCGGCGCCTCTCCGTCGGACAGCACGATCACGTGCTTCACCTTCGCGTTGATGCCCTGGAGGATCTCGAACGCCTCCTGCAGGCCGGGGCGCACGTTCGTCCCGCCGCCCGAGGACAGCCGCGAGATCTCGGCCGAGATCCGCATGCGGTTCACCGCGCGCTGCGGGCGCACGAACACCTGCGCCTCGCTGTCGAACGCGACGACGGCGATGTAGTCGTTGGGCGCGAGCACCTCGGCGGTGACGCGAGCGGACTCCTTCGCCGCCTCGAGCTTGGGGCCCTGCATCGAGCCGGAGCGATCCATCACGAGGACGAGCGCGATGTCGGGCTGCTCCTTGATCTTCTCGGAGTCGAAGCGCACCGGCATGATCTGCTCCATGCGCGTGCGCTCGTAGCCACCCGAGCCGAACGAGTCCTCGCCGCCGGCCATGATCAGCCCGCCGCCCATCGCGGAGACGTAGGTGTCGAGCGCGGCCATCTGGCCGGCGCCCATCAGGTGCGCGGGGACGTCCGAGACCAGCACGAGGTCGTACTTCTCGAGCTCCTTGGCGGACGACGGGAGCCCCGTCGGGCCGCGCACGGTGACGTCGATCTGCTCGTGCTCGAGTGCGCGCTGCAGGTAGCTCGCCGAGCCCGGCTCGCGGAGGATGCCGCCCTCGACATAGAGCACGCTCGGCTTGCCCTTCACGGGCGCGGTCATCACGGCCTCGTTGTTCGCCTTCTCGGTGTCCTTCTCGAGCGAGGTGACGCGCAGCCGGTACGTCGTCGCGCCGGCGCGCTTGGCGTCCGACTTGAACTTGACGAGGTTCTTACCCTCGCGGAGCTCGACGCGCTTGCTCGGCTCGAGCGGGTTGGGGAACTCGTCCTGCTGGAGCGCGAGCGTCACGGTCTGCGGCTCCGTCGACCACACCTCCGCGGTGACCTCGAACGGCTGGCCGACCTTGATCTCCTCGGGGACGAGCACGCCGGCGACGCGCAGCTCGCTCGTCTTGTCCTGCTCGAACGTGCGCCACGAGACCTTCACCCCGAGCTCCTTCGCGCGGTACGCCTCGACCGCGACGTCTCCGACGGTCTGGTTGCCGTCGGAGACGATCACCATGCGTGGCAGGTAGCCGTCGGGGTAGAGGCCATAGGCGAGCTGCATCGCGGCCTGGGTGTCGGTGCCCGCGCCCGCGCCGGCGTGGCGCTGGATGCCGCTCGACACGCTGCCGCCCTCGACGCGTACGACGCGCGGCTTCTCCGCGAACGTGATCACCTGCAGGTTGCCCTCACCGGCGGAGCGCGCGAGCTCGTCCACGTAGCTCCGCGCCGCCTCGAGCTGCTTGTCGGAGACCGAGTCCGAGACGTCCACGAGCACGATCGTCGACACCTTGCTCTGCTCGCTGATCCACGACGGCCGGGCGAGCGCGACCGCGAACCCGACGATCACGAGCGACCGCAAGGTCGCCTGGACGACCTGCTGGAGGACCGACAGATCCGTGAGCGACAGGACGCGCAGCAGGTAGAACGCGGGGACGATCGAGGCGAGCAACAGCCACCGCGGGGCGAGCAGATCGACCGGGCGATCGCCGAGCCCGGGGAGCCCGTCGATCGTGAGCGACGTGCGATCGCCGATCCAGCCGAGGATCAGCAGCGCGAGCGCGATCGACGCGCCGATCGCCAGCGCGAGCCGGAGCAGCGCGCCGGGCGTGAGCAGGGATCGGAGGGCGGAGCGGGAGGACATCACACGGTGATCCGGCGGTGATAGGTGACCCACTCGACGACGATCAGCGTCATCGCGATGAGCAGGAGGAAGATCCACAGCTTCTGGCTGCGGCTGATCGCGAACGCCTCGGGCGCGGCGAGCGCCTTGCCTCCGAGCGACAGCTCCGAGGACGGCGCGATGTCCGACTCGGCCGGCGACGCGAGGTTGGCCGCGAGCTCGAGCTGCGCCATCGGCCTCCCGAGCGCGTCTTTCGCGGTGAGGTCGTAGTAGCCGACGCGCGCACCATAGAACGTGGCGAGCCCGTCGATCACCGGCACGTTCGTGATCGCCCCGTCAGGTCCCTTGACCTCGGCCTCGGTCGCGCCGACGACGCCGTCGAGGGGCACGCGCTCGCGCTGGCCGGTGGGGTAGGTCGTCAAGAGGTCGGCCGACATCCCGGCGAACCAGTCCAGCGTGTTGACGAGCAGCATCGGGAACGCGACGCGCATCGGCATGTCGGTCGCGCCGTCGCGTCCCTCGGAGGGCAGCGAGAACCCGACCGCCACGATCTTGCGCTTGCCGTCGCGCTTCGCGGCGATGATCGGATCGCGCACGCTGTACGCGAGCGCCGACTCGCCCTGGCGCGGGTCGACCGCGAACACGTTGCTCTTGTCCATGTAGACGTCCGACATCGTGATCCACCGCATCACCGGGTGGTCCTCGTCGATCTCGGTGACCCGCGGGCTCGGCAGCTCGCGCCGGATCGCGACCGGCGTGTGCGGGCCGGTCGGGTGGAAGTACAGGAGGCTCGCCGGGGGCGGCGGCACGACGGCCGGCGTGTGCTCGTCGAAGATCACGACGTCCATGCCGTCGGCGAGCGAGGGCTTCGCGTCGTACTCCGCGGGCGTGACCTTGAACTGCTCGACGTTGTCGTAGACCAGCATCGCGGCCTCGAGGAACAGGTTGTCCTCGGTGACCATCAGGACCTTCTGCTTCTTGCGCGCGGGCAGGAGCGCGTACGCCTCGTCGTCGAGCGGGAACGGATCCGAGCCGTTGATCCCCGAGGCGGGATCGACGTCCGCCGGCTGCAGCGACACGCGGAGCTTGTTGTCGTCGCTCGCGGGGAGCTCCTTGTAGACCTCCGCCTTGCGCTCGCCGGGCGCGAGGTCGATCGTCTTGCTGTCGACGTTCGTCGAGCCGTTGTAGAGGCGCAGCTGCCGCCGGGCCGGCTCGGTCCCGAAGTTCTGGACCTCGACGTAGACCTCGTACGCGGCCTTGTTCGCGAGGTAGCGACGGACGTTGAACGCGATCACGCCGACGTTGTCGCTGCGTCGGCCGACGGGGACGTAGCGGACGTCGATGTTCGAGAGATCGACGGTGGCGAGGTTCTTCGTGCTCCACGCTGCCTTCGCCGCCGCGGTCGCCCCGGTGGTCGCGCCCGGGGCGCCCCGGCCCTCGGCCGCGGGATCGGGGGCAGGGGGCACGGCTGGCTCCCAGCTCACGAGCGCGAGCTGCGGCTCGGGGAACGCGCCGTCGGAGACGAGCACGATCAGCGGGTTCGGCCGGTCGCGCAGGGCATCGGCGGCGGCGCCGAGCGCGCGGGTCAGGTCCGCGGGCGTGTCGCTCGCGGTGATGCCGTCGATGATCTTGTTCAGCATCGGCGCGTCGCTCGAGAACCGCGACATCGGGGTCGCCTGGCCGTCGACCTTCATCACGAGCGCGAGGTCCCCGCCGCCCATCGAGTCGATCAGCGCCTTCGCGCGCTCCTTCGCGATGTCGAGGCGCGACCGCGTGCCCTCCTCGTCGCCGTCCATCGCCTTCATCGAGGCGGACGCGTCGATGAGCACGACGACGTTGCGCGCCTTGCGCGAGACGCCGCCGAGGGTCGGATCGAGCGCCGCGAACAGGATGAGGCCGAGGATCAGCAGCATGAGCAGCAGCGAGATCAGCCGCTTGAGCTGCTTCCACAGCGCGTTGGCGTCCTTCTGGTCGAGGACCCGCTGCCAGAGGTGCGAGAACGGCACCTCGAACCGGCGCCGCCGCATCTTGATGATGTAGGCGCTGACCGCGAGCAGCGCCGCGCCGCCGGCGACCGCCGCCCACACGGCGAACGGAATCGGCCCGAGGAAGCTCACGGCGTCGTCCCCTTCACCGGAGGAACCCTCCCGACCGGAAGATCTTGAGCACGAGCTCGTCGAACGGGATCGAGGTGTGGGTGCGGAAGAACGGCATCGCGTACTTGGTGCAGTACGCCTCGAGCTGCTTGCAGTAGCGCTCGTGCTCGCGCTGGTAGGCCTCGAGCAGGGACTTCGAGACCGTGACCTCGCGGACGTCCCCGGTCTCGCAGTCGACGAGCTCGAGATCGCCGGCGAGGCTCGGCTCGGCCTCGCGCTTGTCGTAGACCTGCAGCACGAACGGCTCGAACTTGTTGTAGCGGAGCGTGTTGAGGCCCTGCTCGAAGCCGTCGGGATCGTAGAAGTCGCTGATCACCACGGCGAGGCCGCGCCGCTTGTTCTGGGTGACGAACGTCTTCATGCACTCGGCGAGCTCGGTCTTGCCGCCGATGCCGCAGCTCTTCAGGAACTCGAACACGCGGAAGATGCGGTTCTTGCCGCGCGACGGCGGCAGCCGGTCGATCAGCCGGTCGGCGAACGGGATGATCGCGACGCGATCGAGGTTCGCGAGCCCGACGTAGGTCAGCGCCGCGCCGATCTGCATCGCGTAGTGCAGCTTCGGGAGCGGCTGCCCGATCGCCATCGAGTCCGAGACGTCGACGAGGATGTAGATGCTGAGGTCTTCCTCTTCCTCGAACAGCCGGAGCAGCAGCTTGTCGAGCCGCCCGTAGAGGTTCCAGTCGATGTAGCGGAAGTCGTCGCCGCGCGCGTACGTCCGGTGATCCGCGAACTCGATGCCCGAGCCCACCTTGCGCGTGCGGCGCTCGGCGCGCAGCGCGCCCGAGAACACCTTGCGCGACACCATGTGGAGGTGCTCGAGCGTGTTCAGGAACTTCTCGTCGAACAGCGCCGAGCGATCGGCCGCCCTGCTGGCCCGCGCTGTCGACCTCGCCGGTGTGCTCGCGGTCGCCACTTATGCTTCTCTCGTCGCCTCGAGGATCTCGGAGATGATCGCGTCGGCGCGCACGCCCTCGGCCTCGCCCTCGAAGTTCAGGATCAGCCGGTGGCGCAGCGCGGGCGCCGCGACGTGGCGGATGTCGTCGATCGCCACCGCGTAGCGGCCCTCGAGCAGGGCGCGGATCTTCGCGGCGAGGATCACGGCCTGCAGACCGCGCGGCGAGGCGCCGTAGCGGAGGTACTGCTTGCTCATCGCGGTCGCCTCCGGGTTCTCCGGGTGCGTCGCGAGGACGACGCGCACCGCGTAGTCCTGGATCTGACGGGCGAGCGGCACCTTGCGCACGAGCTCGCGCATCTCGAGGATGCGCCCCTTCTCGATCACGGCGGTCGGGCGGGGCACCTCGTCGGTGGTCGTCCGGTCGAGGATCGTGTGCAGCGCGTCGCGCTTGGGGTACTCGACGATCAGCTTGAAGAAGAACCGGTCGAGCTGCGCCTCGGGGAGCGGGTAGGTGCCCTCCATCTCGAGCGGGTTCTGCGTGGCGAGCACGAAGAACGGCTTCTCGAGCTGATAGGTCTGCTTCGCGACGGTGACCGAGCCCTCGCTCATCGCCTCGAGCAGCGCGGACTGCGTCTTCGGCGTCGCGCGGTTGATCTCGTCGGCGAGCACGATGTTCGCGAAGATCGGTCCCTTCTGGAACTCGAACACCTTCTGGCCGTTCTGCTCGGTGATCACGTTCGTGCCGACGATGTCCGCCGGCATGAGGTCCGGCGTGAACTGCACGCGCGAGAACGAGGCGTGGATCGTCTCGGCGAGCGTGCGGACGAGCATCGTCTTGCCGAGGCCCGGCACGCCCTCGAGCAGCGCGTGGCCGCCGCCGAGCAGGCACATGAGCACGCCCTCGACGATCTCCTCCTGGCCGACGATCATCTTGCCGATCTCCTCGCGCAGCTTGCGCAGATCGGCGGTGAACGTTCCGACGGTGGCTTCGACGTCGCGGGCTAGCGTGGCTTGCGTCATGGAGAGTCCTGGCTTGCGGGTGGCGCCGGCTCGGTCGCGGGGGCTGCGCTCGGGCTGCCCTGGGCCGTGCTCGGGTGGATCTTCGCGAAGTAGCGCTTGACGTAATACTTGTAGCTGGCGGGGAGCTTCTCGGTGCGCATCACCTCCTCGACGATGCGCTGGTACTCGGCGTAGACCTTCTGGTAGCTCGCCGAGGCGAACCCCTTCTGCGCGGCGGCGAGGATCGTCTCGCGGCGCGAGGTGCCCTTGCCACCGTGCACGCCCTGGAGGTCGGTGTCCTTCGTGTTGCCGCTCTTCTGCGTGGGATCTCCGACGAGGTTGTCGTCGGTCCCGGTGCCCCAGCCCTTGCCGCTGCCCTGGCCCTGGCCCCCCTGGTTCTGACCCTGGCCCTGGCCGCCGGGTTGCCCGGGCTTCCACGCCTGCCCCGAGCCCTTCCGTCCCCGCGCGCGCTGCGCGAAGTCGCGGTTCTTGCCGCCCTTGTTGAACGGGTCCTGCGGGCCCTTGTTGCCGCGCTGCTTCGCGCGGCGCATCGCCTCGCGCAGGTCGTCCATCTGCGACGACATCTTCTTCTGCGTGGCCTGCTTGCGCTGATCGCGATCCACGCGACCGGTCTCGCGCGCGGCGTCCTTGAGGTTGCGTGACGCCTGGCGCTCGCGCTCGCGCTGCTCGGCGTCCTGCTCCTCGGGGCTCTTGTTCGGATCCTTCTGCGGCTTGTCGAGGTTCTCGGCGGCCTTCTCGAGATCCTTGTGCAGCCGCTTGAGCGCCTCGCGCTGCGCCGACTGATCGCGCTGCTCCTGCTCCTTCTGCAGGCGCTGCAGCTCGTCGCGCTTCTTCTGCAGCTGCCGCTCGGCGGACAGCCGCTCCTGGTCGGTCTTCGCCTCCTGCCGCTTCTTCTCGAGGCGCTTGATCTCGTCTTGCAGCTTCTGCTGGGCCTGCTCCTGCTTCTGCTGCTGGTCCTGCTGCTGCTGGGCCATCTGCTTGGAGACCTGCTCGAGCTTCTTCTGGAGCTGCTCCTTCTGCTTCTCGGTGAGCGGCTTCTGCTGCTGGAGCTCGTCGAGCTTCTTCTGCAGCTCCTGCTTCTGCTGCTCGGTCAGCTCCTGGTTCTCGAGCTGCTTCTTCAGCTCGTCGACCTTCTTCTGCAGCTCCTCGGGATCGAGCCGGTCGGCGAGCTTCTCGAGCTCCTCCTGCGCCTTCTGCAGGTCGTTCTTCTGCAGCGCCTCGCCGAGCTCCTTCGTGAGCTGCTCCTTTGCGAGCTCCTTGCCGACCTCGGCCATCGCCTTCTTGACCTCGGCCTGGTTGGGCTCGGCGTTCTGCGCGAGCGCCTCCTCGGCCTTGGCGAGCGCGTCGAGGAGCTGCTCCTTCGTGATCTTGCCCTGCTCGGCGTCCTTCAGGAGCTGCTCGAGCTTGGTCGCGAACTCCTCGAGCTCGGGGACCTGGTCGCGCTTCGCGAGCGCCTTGATCTGCTCGATCAGGCCCTGGATGTACGCGCGCTCGTCGGGGTCGAGCTGGACGGTGCCCTCCTTGTGGTACTCGGGGTCGTCGAGCGCGACGACGGTGAACGGCACGGGGCCGACCGCGCGCTTGCCGATGTACGCGGTGAGGATCGTGGGGCCGATCGGCGCGTCCTCGGGGATGCGGAGCGTGATCGACGTCTTCGTCCAGTCGAGCAGCTCCATCGAGCGCGCGGCGTCGGCGGCGCCGAGCAGCACGGAGACGCCCGCGGGGACGACGCCGCGCGTGGCGGCCGTGGTCACGCCCGGCGCGCCGATCACCTGGTGCGCGGGCAGCGACGCCACCTGATGCGAGACGCCGGCGAGGAGGTTCTGGCCGTGGAGCCGGACCACGTCGCCGGGGCGGGCATGATCCGGGACCGCGTGGAACAGCCGCGGCGTGTGGTCCGGGCGCGGGATGACGAGGCCGGCGGCGAGCGCCGAGATTGCGAGGAACGCGGCGGCCGGGCGTAGATCGCGCGGCGCGCGCAACGGGGTCGCGGCGATGACATCGGCGCGCGGCGCGGCGCGCACACCGTCCTTGATCGCCGCGATCATGAGCTCGGTCGTCTCGTCGTCTCCACCCGGCGCGCCCGCGCCGCGCGGGGCCCCGGCCATCACCCGCCGGAACGCGATCGCCGTGGACAGGCGATCCGAGAGGCCCGACGCGCGATCGATGCGACGAGCGACGACCTCGTCGTCGATCCGGCGGGCGGCGCTGATCGCGGCGCCGAGCGCGACGATCGCTCCCGACGCGACGAGCAGCGCGATGCCCGCGCCATGACCGACCGCGTCGAGCCGCATGGCGAAGATCGTGGCGAGGGCGGCGGCCGCCGCGAGGATGCTCGAGGTGGTCGCTCCCTCGAGCGCCCACTGGGTCCGGATCCGGAACCGCGCCCGCCTGATCAGGCGCTCGATCGCCGACGTATCAATGGCTTGCAAGGGGGCTCCTACGCGACCTCGGCCGCATGCCTTCCAACGAACGAGGATAGCACCATCATTCCACGTGCCACCCGAACAGAAGGTCTAACTGCCGGGACCGGCCTGCGACGGCTGAGACACCATCACGCGCCCGCCGTTGCTCGACGCCAGCTGTGACATCCGAGCCCACCATCACGCGCAGGCCGGCGCGCGCTACGGGCTCTCGAGACAGAGCGGCGCGTCCGCGACCGATGGGATGTCGAGAGGGAGCGTGCGGCCTCCGAGCGCGACGGTGTAGTGACCAGCCGGCAGGCCGTCGAGGTCGCACGTCGCCTGCGCATGGCCACAGTCGGCCGTGCACGTCGAGCCGCGCTCGGTCCACGTGGCGCTCGTGCGGATCACGATCCCGGAGCCGTCGCGCGTCACCGCGCAGCTCACGGCGCGATCGTGGGTGCAGCTCGAGCTCAGGCACGTGTCGAGCCAGTACTCCACCTTCAGGGGCGCGTTCTCGTCGTACGCCTGCCCGAGCGCGGTCGGCCGGCCGCGCAGACACGCGATCCCCTGGTCGACGTACTCGTGGTGGACCTCCTGTGCACCGAAGCTGCCGCACGCGGCGAGCCCGGTCGACACGACGACGAGTAGCGGCGTTGTACGCATGTCTCGTGTTCCTCCTCCGTGATGTCTCGTGACTACAAGGTGAACACACCCAGCGAGAACTTGTTGCTCGTCGTGTCGAGGACCTCGAACGTCTGCTGACCGCGCGGTGTGGGCAGGTGCGAGCGCAGGCCGTTGATGCGGCCGGCCTCGGTGATCACGAAGTAGCGCCGGCCGAGCGGCGCGCGCGACCGGTCGTCGAGGTACTGCTTGAACCGGACGTTGTCGGTCTTGTTGAACTGGGTCTTCATCTCGGGCACGTGGCCCCAGATCTCGCCGCCGGACCAGAAGTTCTCGCCGCGCCAGTAGAGCTGCCACCCGATCAGGCGATCGGCGTCGACGAGGCGCAGCGGCTCGCGCCCGACGCGCCTGGCTGTCTTGCCCTGCGCGACGAGGCGATCGAGCTTCTGGCGCTCGCCCGGCGCGAGCGTCAGCGCGACCGTGTGATCGCCGACCCCGGTGACGTGCGCGAGGAGCTGCACGGTGTCGAGCGTGACGCGCTCGTCCTCGGGCTTGCGCACCTCGATCGTCAGCGTCATCGGCTGCCCCTCGTGGAGCGTGTCGGGGATCATCGTCTCGAACGTCCAGCGATCGGTGACACCGCTCCAGTCGTCGCGGAGCTGCTGCGGGCTGAAGTACACGAGCTTCTGCCCGTAGATCGTCCGCTGCTCGTAGTAGGTGCGCACCGCCTCGCGCATGCCCCAGTGCGTGCCCGCGAGCGGCATGTAGACCTGGAGCGCCCACACGCAGATCGCGAGGCCGACGGTCCCCACCGCGAGGACACCGAGCCGCTGGAAGCGCGTCGCGAGGAGCGGGATCGCGATCGCCGCCGCGAGCCCGAGGCCGAGGAAGCCGTCCGACGGATCGATCGACCACGGCTCGTTGTGCGGCCACGGGCGGTCGTAGCGGAACACGAACATCTCGATCCAGCGCTCGGGCTCGAACATCAGATCGCGGCACATCAGCAGCACGATGCCGACGCCGAGCGCCGCGAGCAGCGGGTGGAGCCGGTGGCGCCCCGACGCGACGTCGTCGAGGAGGAACGCGACCGTGAGCGCGAGCGGTGGGATCGCCGGGAGGATGTAGTGGTGGAACTTCGTCTGCACGAGGCAGAACACCGAGACCGAGACCACCGCCCACAGCGTCACCACGAAGCGGACACGGCCCTCGCGCGTCTCGAGCCGCGAGCGCAGGAACGCGGCGGCGAGCGCGCCGGGCAGGAGCGCGGCCCACAGCCACATGCCGTGGCCGATGATGTCGGTGTAGTACTCGAACGTCCCCGGCGAGTTGTCGACGCCCGCGGCCGCGCGGTTGAGGATGTGCGTGAAGATGTACTCGTCGACGAAGCGCAGGCCGTCCTTCAGGTACATCGCGATGTGCCACGGCACCGCGATCACGATCATCAGCAAGAGGCCGCGCTTGAGCTCGTAGGCGCCGTCGTACAGCGCGCGCCACTTGCCGAGCAGGATCACGTACAGCGCCATCACGCCCGCGACGACGGTCAGCCCCGGCGGGCCCTTCGCGAGCACGCTCGTGCCGAGCAGCGCGAAGCAGCCGAGCATGTACGCCTGGCTCCCGCGCGTGATCGGCTCCATCCGCAGGGCGCGCTCCGCGACGTCGGCCGTGTCCTGCCACGTGCGCCCGGTCGCCCACACGACGGGGAACACGAGCCCGCGCACGAGGTAGCGATCGAGGCTGTGGCGCTCCCAGGTGCGCAGCGTGTTGTCGACGAAGTCGCGCCACCGGCTCTGGTCCGGGCGCCGCGACGGGAACGGCTCGTTACGGATCGCGGCGATCACCCCGCCGACGAGGACGAGGGGCAGGCGGACGATCAGCCAGCCGTCGCGGTGGAGCGCGGCGAGCAGGAGCACCATCATCCCCGGCAGCCACAACGCCGGCGCGAGCATCTTGCCTCGCACCGCGAGCTGCGGCGACGAGGCGAAGTGGACGAGGTAGTACGCGGCCTGGAGCAGCACGAACCCGCCGGCGAGCGCGAGCACCACGTGGCGCGCGTCGAGCGGGATCCGTCGACGGGTGACGTGGGCGAGCGGCGCGAGCGGACGATCGCCGTCCTCGATCGCCATCAGGAACAGCGAGAGCGCGCCGATCGTGCACGCCGTCATCGGCATGTCGGGGATCGCGTTGCGCGCGATCATGCAGAAGATCGGCGTCGAGCCGACGACGAGGAGCCCGAGCCACGCCATCCGCCGGCTCACCAGGCGCGCCAGCATCCACCACATCAGCGTCAGCCCCGCGATCGCGCACAGGATGAACGGCATCCGGATCGCGACCATGATCGCGGTGCGGTCGGTCATCTCGCCCGAGTAGCCGCCATCCTCGACGCCGATCGCCGAGAGCCCCGCGGCCATCATCCAGAACTGGAGGACGGGCTTGGAGCGGAAGCCCTCGTTGTCGTTGGGCTCGCCCATCATCGTGCCGCGCCAGGTCGTGCGGACCCAGTCGTCGTTCTCGAGCATCTCCCGCGCGACCTCGCCGTAGTGCGTCTCCCACGGATCGACGAGCGAGTACCTCCAGATCCCGGGCACGAGGACCACGAGCGAGACGAGGACCACGAGCGCGAGCTCGAACCCCAGCGGACGCCGGCGTGGGGAGACCACCTCCGCACTAGCAAGCTCGGACGACATCGCCGGCGAACCTAGCACGATGATAAGGTTCCTCGGTGTCGCGCTACCCTGCCGTGTCTCGCGCTGGCTCGGCCGTCCCGGCGTCGATCTTCGCCCGGCTTCGCGAGCACCTCGCACGGTTCCCCGGGGACGTGATTCCGCTCCAGATCGGAGACACGTACCTCGCCCCGCCGGCGCGGCTCGACGAGGTGGCGTGGGAGGACCTCGCGGCCGCAGACCTCTACGCGTACGGGGCCCCGAGCGGGTGGGGCCCGCTCATCGACGCGATCTGCGACAAGGCGCGCTCGAGCAACGGGATCGACGTCACCTCGGCGGGCGTCCAGATCGCGGTCGGCGCGACGCACGCGCTGTCGTGCGCCGTGCAGGCGCTGTGCGATCCGGGCGACGAGCTGATCCTGCTCACGCCCCACTGGCCGCTGATCCGCGGCATCGCGCTCGCGCAGAACGTGATTCCGGTCGAGGTGCCGTTCGCGATGGCGATGTCGCCCGCGGAGCTCGCGGCGCGACTCGGCGAGGCGATCACCCCGCGCACCACCGCGATCTACTTCGCGACTCCGAACAACCCCGATGGCGCGATGCTCTCCGCGACCCAGCTCGCCGCGCTCGCCGAGCTCGCCTCGGAGCGCGGGTTGTGGCTCCTCGCCGACGAGGTCTACGAGGAGTACGGCTACGCCGCCGCGCACGTCTCGATCGCGTCGCTGCCCGGCGCCGCCGAGCGCGCGGTGTCCGTGTTCTCGTTCGCCAAGAGCTACGCGCAGGCGGGGTTGCGCGTCGGCTACGCGCTCGGGCCCGACGAGGTGATCGCGACGATCAAGAAGGTCGTCAACCACAGCGTGTACAACGTGCCGGTCGCGGCGCAGCGCCTCGCGCTCGGGGCGATGCGCGCGGGCACGACGTTTCTCGCCGACGCGCGTGCACGGTACGTGGCGGCGCGCGATCGGGCGCGCGCGCGGCTGATCGCGCCGGCGGAGGTGCCCGCGGGAGGCGCGTATCTGTGGGTCGATCTCCGGCGGTGGTCCGGCGACGACTGCATGCCCGTGCTCGAGCGATGCGCGGAGGCCGGCGTGCTGCTCGCGCCCGGCAGCGCGTTCGGTGCGGTGTGCGGCGGGTTCGCGCGGCTGTGCTTCACGGGCGTGCCCCCGGAGCGGCTCGACGAGGGCATCGATCGGATCAACCGCGTGCTCGAGACGATGTGATCGCCGTGACGCGAGCGCTCGTCGAGGAGGTGTTCCGGGCAGCGGTCGCGGCGTGTGATCCGGCGCGGCGGGTGCGGGAGGCGATCGAGGAGCCCGCGGTTCGGGCGCTGCTGGCGCGAGGGGCGCGGCGGTTCGGGCTCGCCGCGGGGAAGGCCGCGATCGCGATGGCGTCGGGGGCGGGGGAGGTCGCCGAGGGCCTCGTGATCGTGCCCGCGGGCGGTGGCGGTGGCAGTCGGCGCGTGCCGGCCGGGTGGGCGGTCGTCGAGAGCGCGCATCCGCTGCCCGACGAGCGGAGTGTTCTCGCCGCGCGGGCGGCGCGGGCGCTCGTGGGGCGGGCGGGGGCCGACGATGTCGTGCTCGCCCTGATCTCGGGTGGGACCTCGGCGCTGCTCGAGGAGCCGCGCGACGGGATCACGCTCGACGAGCTGCGCGAGACCACGCGGCGGGTGATGGCGGCGGGGGCGCCGATCGCGGAGCTCAACCGGGTACGCGCGTCGCTGTCGTCGGTGAAGGCGGGCGGGCTCGTGCGCGCGTGCGCGGCGCCGGTCGTGACGCTCGCCGTCAGCGACGTCATCGGCGACGCGATCGAGGTCATCGGCTCGGGGCCGACGATCGCGGGGCCTCTCCGCGCCCGCGACGTCGCGCGCGTGATCTCGCCGATGATCGGGTTCGCGCGGGCGGCGCACGCCGAGCTCGCGCGCCGCGGGATCGTGGCCGAGCTCGTCGAGGAGCCCCTCGCGGGGGACGTCGGCGACGTCGCGGACCTGCTCGCGCGGGCCACGGGGCCGCGCGTCGCGTGGGGCGAGCCCACGCTGCAGGTGCCGGAGGATCACGGCGAGGGCGGGCGCGCGCAGCAGCTCGCCCTCGCGCTCGCGAGGCACCTGCGCGGGCAGACGAGGTCGGCGCTCGTCGTCGGCAGCGACGGGATCGACGGCCCCGCTCCGGCCGGGCGGCCCGCCCCCGCGGGCGCGTACGTCGACGGGGCGACGTGGGAGGCGATCGCGCGCGCCGGTGGCGATCCCGCGCGGGCGCTCGCGCGCTGCGACGCGGGGCCGGCGCTGGAGCGGGCGGGGGCGCTGGTGATCACCGGGGCGACCGGGATCAACCACGCCGATCTCGTGATCCTGCTATAGAGGCGCGTGGCGACCTGGACCACGCTCTCCGTCCTCGACTGGACGACCAAGCGCTTCACCGAGGCGGGCATCAGCTCCGCGCGCCTCGAGGCGCAGCTCCTGCTCGCGCACGTCCTGCAGTGCTCGCGGATGCAGCTCTATACGAACTTCGATAAGCCGCTGGCCGAGCCCGAGCTGGCGGCGTATCGCGCCCTGATCCGGCGGCGCCTCGCGGGCGAGCCGGTCGCGTACCTGCTCGGCGAGCACGAGTTCTGGGGGCTGCCGCTGTACGTCGACGAGCACGTCCTCGTCCCGCGGCCCGACACCGAGACCGTCGTCGAGGTCGCCCGGGGCACGCGCGCCGATCGCGCCGCCCCGTGCGCGGTGCTCGACCTGTGCACGGGCTCGGGCGCGATCGCGATCGCGCTCGCGAAGGAGCTCCCCGCCGCGCGCGTCGTCGCGACCGAGCTGTCCCCCGACGCCGCGGCGATCGCGCGCAAGAACGCCGAGCGCAACGAGGTGGCCGACCGCGTGGACGTCCGCGTGGGCGACCTGTTCGCACCGGTGCGCGGGCCGAGTGGCCCCGAGGTGTTCGACCTGATCGTGTCGAACCCGCCGTACATCGAGACGAAGGTCATCGACACCCTGTCCCCCGAGGTGCGGCGCGAGCCGCGCATGGCGCTCGACGGCGGACCCGATGGGATGACGTTCTACGACCGGATCTGCGCGCACGCCAGCGAGCACCTCGCGCCGGGCGGCGCGATCGTGCTCGAGCATGGCTACGACCAGGCCGAGGCCGTCGCCGCGCGCCTGACGAGAGCGGGGTTCGTCGAGGTCCAGCTCGTCCACGACCTCGGCAAGAACCCGCGCGTGACCTGGGCACGCCGGGCGCCGGCCGCGACCTGAGATCCGCTCGCCGGCACCTGGGACCGCGGCCTCACTGACGCGTGTCGAGGATGTCCTCGGACGTGGAGTCCGGCTGCGGTTGCTTCGGGCGCTTGGGCGCCTTGGGCCGCGGCTGCTCGCGGGTCCGCGGCTTGCGCTCGGTCGCGTCGTCCGGTTTCTCGTGCGCTGGTTCCCCGACGGCCGCGTCGACGGGCGCGGCCACGGCGACGCCTGCATCCTGCGGCGATGCCGGAGGCGGTGCCTGCGGTGGTGCCGGAGGCGGAACGGGTGTGGTGGGCTGCGAGGCCGCGCGCTCCGAGCCCGCGCTCTCCGAGTCCGCGCTCTCCGACGTGGCGGGCTCCGGCTCCGGTCCGGTCGGCCCGCTCCCTCCTCGCGTCGCGGCGATCACGATCGCGACGGTCGCCACCAGCACGATCGCGATCCCCGGGACCAACCCCCAGCGGGATCCCGCCGCGCCGGGAGGTCGCGTCGTCGAGCCGGCGGTGAGCATCGACGTCGACTTCGGTGGCTCGGTGCCGAGCACGCGGCTCGCGCGCTCGACGGAGAGCACGGCCTTCGCGGTCGACTGCGCGTACGGAGCGAGCGCGATCGAGAGCTCGGCCACGTTCTGGTAGCGGTGTGCGGGATCCTTCTCGAGGCAGCGGTACACGATCTCCGCGAGCCCGCGAGGCAGGTGCGGCGGCAGCGGTCCCAGCGGCTCGGTCGCGACCTTGATCGCCATCGAACCGAAGGTCTCGGCGACGAACGGTGTCGTGCCGGCCAGCAGCTCGTAGAGCACGACGCCGAGCGACCAGATGTCGCTCCGGTTGTCGACCTGCTTCGACGACTTCATCTGCTCGGGGGACATGTACGCGGGCGTGCCCATCACGACCGAGGTCGCGGTCAGGTTGCCCTCGAGCGTCTCCTGCGATGCCTTCGAGATGCCGAAATCGAGCACCTTCAACACCAGGCTGCCATCGGTGCTTCGCGTGACGAAGAAGTTCGCCGGCTTGATGTCGCGATGAACGATCCCGAGCGCGTGCGCCTCCGCGAGCGCCTCGCAGGCCTGGAGGATGAGATCGACGATCTGTCCGATCGTCAGCTGCTGGCGCGCGAGCTCCGACAGGTCCTTGCCGTCGAGGTACTCGAGCACGATGTAGGGCGCACCGTTCTCGAGCGTGCCGACGTCGATCACGCGCGCGACGTGCTCGCTCTTCAGGCGCACCGCCGCCTGGGCCTCGCGCAGGAACCGCTGCACGACCTGCGGGTTGGTCAGCACCTCGGGCAGCAGGAACTTCATCGCGACCGGCTGCTGGAGGTGGAGGTGCATCGCCTTGACGACGATGCCCATGCCTCCCTGACCGAGCACGCGCTCCACCCGGTACTTGCCTGCCAACACCGCCCCGATCGGCACCATGGATCGACGTTAGTAGATGGGCCCGACGAGCGCAACGCCTGGTCACCGGCGCGGCGTCGTCGGGCCCTGATGCAGCGCGGGGCTCAGAAGCTGCCGGCCACGCCGACGCCTGCTGCCGAATCGTGGATCAGCGGCACGAGCTGCGCGGTCGTCTGCTCGCGCGGGCGAGGTGCGGTGAAGTAGAGGACCGCGCCCGCCGCGATCGCCGCACCTCCCGCGATCACGAACGCCGTCGACAGCGTCGCCTTCGACCGGCCATCCTCGATCAGCCGGCGCCCCTCGTCGTAGTTCGTTGCGCTGCAGGCGAGATCCTCCCCGCACAGCTCCTCGGCCTGGCTGTTGGCCGACATCGCCTGCGCGCCGAACACCAGGCCGACTCCCGCGGCGATCACGCCCGCGCCACCGATCCCGAGCGCGAGGTACGTGCGTCGCGACGAGCTCGATGCCGGAGCGGAGGGCTCCGGCGCGTCGACCTCGTTCGTGACGACGGCCTCGCTCTTCGGCGTGAGCGCGGGGATCGCGATCGTCTCGGTCTCGCCCTCGCGGATGGTCACGCTCGTCTGGAAGGTCGCGAAGCCCGGCGCGGACGCCGTGACCTCGTGCGCTCCGGGATCGACGTACAGCGCGAGGCCGAGCTCCGCGGCGCCGAGCGCCACGCCGTCACGCTGCACCGTGAGCCCCGTCGGCGCGCTCGCGGGCGCGGTGATCGTCAGCTTCGGCAGGCGTGGCTCGAGCAGCGCCGCTTGCTGTTCGGCGTACGCGCTCCGCTTGAGGTCGCCGGCGCGCTTCGCGAGATCCGCGGACTCGCGGTACAGGCCCCATGCGCTCGCGAGCTTGCCGATCTTCTCGAAGCAGGTGGCGAGGTTGAGCCGGGTGCCGAGCGCCGGATCCTGGCGCAGGCTCGCCTCGAACTTCGGGCAGGCTTCCTCCCACCGGTTTGCCTTCGCGAGGTCACGTCCTTCGTTGAACAGCTGCTCGGCGATCGCGTTCGCTTGCGCGTCGGCGCGCGGAGCGACGGCGGAGATCACGAGGACGGCGGCGAGTAGATGTCGCATGGGGCACCTGGCCTATCACTCGAAGACGTTGCCGCCGTGATCGGTGTACTTCACCGTACCGGAGACGTCCTGCGCGCCGTGGAACACGGAGTTGCCAGCGGTGAGCATGACCGAGCCGTTGCCGGAGACCCAGGCTCCGGCGCCGACGACGATGCTGTCCTCGACGGTCACGCGCGCCGTGCCCTGGAACCGGAGCGCGGAGCTCCCGGAGACGATCAGGCTGTTCCGGATCACGACGGTGCACTTGTTGCGGGTGTCGATCGTGATGCCTTCGCCTTCGATCACCTTGCCCTCGATCACCACGGTGGCGTTGTTGCCGCAGCTCACGACGCCCGCCTGCGCGTACGGATCTGGAGCCGGCGTCCCGCTGCCGGTGCCGAGCTTCGAGATCAGGATCGCGTAGTCTCCCCAGCCGATCGAGCCATCTGCGTCGAGGTCGAACGCGCGCAGCGCGGGCGCGCCGAACCGCCGCGCCTGCGCGATCGCGTCGTCGCGATCGACGTCGTAGTCACCATCGACGTCGCCGAACACGGGCAGCGGCGCCATGTCCCCGATCTCGTCGAAGTGGCCACCGGTGTCCGCCGTGAGGGCGGCGAAGAAGTCCGCGTCCGACAGCGGCACGCTGAACATCCCGACCTGCGGGTGCGTGCCGGGCTGGCCGTCCTCGGGGTTCGTGGTCGCGGTGACCGCGAACGCTGTCGCGACGTTGCTGAACAGGCTCGCGTTGATCGTCACGGCCGGCGAGGCGTTCACGGCCCGCAGATACACCTTGTTCTGCCAGGAGCCCGCGTCGTAGGGCGCGCCGGTGTCGGTCGAGAACGTGCCGTAGCACGGGTGCGCGGGATCGGTGTTGTTCTCGAACCCGTCGCTGTACACCTCGAGCAAGCGCTGGTCGGTCGCACCGCCGGGACCGCTCGCGCTCGCGATGTCGATGGCGTCGCACAGGCTACCTGCCAGCGGCGTGAGCTGGGTGGTGACCGCGAGCCCGTCGATGGCCACGACGGCGCTGAACGGATCGACGAAGCCCGTCGTGTGGGCGGTGAGCCCCGTGCCGTGGAACGTGTAGACAGCGACGCCGGCCAGGCCCTCCGTCTCCATCGCCGCGTTCATGACGCGATCGCGCGCCAGCTGTCGCGCCGCCTCGAAGCGGGTCTGACCGTCGCTGCGGGTGATGACCATCGACCCACTCGCGTCGAGCAGGACGACCATCGTGCGCTCCGCTTCTGCCGTGCCGGCAGCCACCACCAGGGCACCGACGGTGCCGAACAACGTACACCACACTGACTTCATCTCTTTGTCCCCCCCATGTTGTTGTTACGTCCCAACGGACAGCCCGCGATCACGGGCACGTACGCTGCAACGGCTGGCACCCCCCCGGTGCACTCACATCGCCATCGCAGACGTACGAATCACATTGAGCAGGTCGGTTGCAGCCCTGCGCGCCGTCCTCCATCCGGTCCCGGCACACCGGGCTGCTCGCACCGAGCTGGTCGGTGCAGAACGTTCCCGGCTGGCAGATCGAACCGCTGCACGGCTCGCCGACGTCCGGGCGAACGGTGCACGTGCCCTGCGCACAATAGAGATCTCTGCCGATGCACTCGGCGAACGCGCCGCACGGCTCGCCGAGCCCCGGAAGCGATCGACAGACTCCGAAGCCTCGCGGGCTCGACAGATCGCAGTAGTGATTGCCGAGGCAGTACCAGTCGCACGTATCCCCGGCCTCGGTGACGCGGCGGCACCTCGGAGGCTCGGCGTCCCGCCGCAGGCCGACGCACGACGTTCCGCCTCCGCACTGCAGGATGCTCGTGCACGGCGCGCCTTCACCGAGGTCGGCCTTGCAGATGCCCTCGTCGCACCAGGCATCGAAGTCACAGTCGTCGTGATCCGCGCACGCTGTCCCGACATCGCCGGGCACGCACGTGAAGGTGTTGAGGCTGCACACGAGACCCGGCTCGCACGCGTCGAAGGCCATGCAGGGCTCGCCGAGCCTCGCGCGCGGCTGGCACGTTCCGGCGCAGCAGGAGTCCTCACAGCTCTGCGTCTCGCAGCGGGCGCCCGGCGACATGCACTCGACGTCGCTGTGGCAGCTCTCCCCGTCGGGGACGGTCCCGACGAACCGCGCCGCACACGCCGGGATCCAGGTGGGGGCGAGGCAGCGGGCGGGGCTGAGGCCACGCAAGCACTGGGTGAACGCCTCGACATCGAGCGCGGCACGCCCTGCCTCGATCGCGCGCTCGCGCTCGAAGGCCTCGAACGCGAGACGGCCTCCATTCACCGCATCGAGCTGCGCGATACACTCCTGTGCGTCGGCATAGAGGTTGTGCTCTCCGCAGTACGCGTGCGTCTCGCAGTAGCGCTTCACGTAGCAGGCTTCCCAGTCCGCGAGCGTCACCGGCACGGCGCCGCAGATCGTCTCGAGATCCTCGAGCACCTCGGGCGCGTCGGGGACGAGCATCGTGTCCGGAGCCCCGGCGTCGCGCGCCATCGGCGTCTCGGGTCCGCTGCACGCCGCCGCCGCGAGCGCCAGGGCGGCGCATCGATGCTGGATGACTCGCACGGTCCCTGTCATTCCCGCTGTCACCCCTCCGCTCACTCCCTACCAGCAGATACACAACAGCCGCTGATTGAAGTTGTTGCAGGTGAGGTTGGCTTGCGACATCCAGCTGTTGACCTTCGTCGCATCACCGGCATTGCCCGACATCGAGCTCGCCGCCGACGTCCAGTTGGTGCACTGCAGGTTGCTGGAGATGCCGCGTCCGCTCCAGAAGAACACCGAAGAAGCAGAGGTGACGACCGGCGCGAGGAGCTGCTGGTTGGGATTGATGAAGGCGTCCCAGTTGCTGGCGAGCGGAGTCGCGTCCGTCGCGCGCAGCACCTCCACGCCTTGCGGGATCGGATAGTTGATGTCCATGCGGGCGAGCGAGTCGACGGTGTCGTCGACCTGGATCACCGCGTGGATCTCCGTACAGCCACGGTTCGTGAACGTGGCGTTGTACATGTCCGTGCACTTGATATCCGCGGTCGTGCGGGCGCCATTCGGCGAGCCGAACCCGCCGCTGAACGACGCGTTGGTGACGAACGCCCACAGCATGGGCGGCGGCGTGTCGGGCGGGCTGTCGATGGTCGCGTCGTCGGGGGCATCGTCGGGGGCGTCGTGGGGTGCGTCGGACGGCCGTCCGTCCGTCCCGCCGTCGTCCGCGCCACCGCCGTCCTCCGCGAGCGTGACGTCCCGGAACCCGATGATGTTGCTGCAGCCGCCGGTCCCGAGCGCCAGCGCGGCCAGCGCGGCCACTGCGCCCCGCCACGAGCGGCCCACCTCGCGTGTACCCCCGTTTCTCCTCACGTCCCGTGCGTAAGGTACGGCACATGAAGCCGCACGGTCAATGTGCGCTTGTGCGGTGAATGTCATCTCGCGACTCCCGTTCGAGTCCGGTTGAGCCCACGCACCGGCACGGGGCCGCGCTGGCTCGCGGCCGCGCACGCCGCACGCCGCCGCGTGCGAAGCGATTCGCGCTCGCGGCGCGCGTGACGATCACCCGCGTCGGCGTGGCGACCCGGAACACGGTTCCCGCAGGCGGCGAGCTCGGACCCACGGCTCGCCACGCAACCCGACCACCTCACCATCGTCAGGATCCTCGCCGAGCTTGGCGACCGCCGCAAGCGGGCGGGGCACCGTGCGTGCGTGTACGATGCACGGGTGCGTCGCCTCGTGATCGCCTGCGTGCTGCTCGCAGGCATCCGGCTCGCGCTCGCGCAGCCGGGCGCGCCGGGGCCGGTCGCGTCGCCGGCGTCACCCGCGCCCGCGCACGCACCCGCGACGGCCACGTCCGCTCCGTCGCCGAGCGCGGAGGAGGCCACGATCGATCGCGAGCGCGCCGAGGCGCTGTGCGCCGCGCGAGATCCGAGCTGCGACTGGCTCGCGACGCTGGGCGGCCTCGAGCGGGCGAGCGTCGTGCGTGCGCTCGCGGCGCGTGGCTACGAGCTCGAGCCCTCGCCGTGGGGCAAGGTGATCGGCCGCATCCACGTCCACAACGAGGACGTGTTCGCCGAGGGCGCGCGGCTGCTCCGGTTCCTCAACCGGTTCCACGTGACGACGAAGGAGTACGCGATCCGCCGCGAGGTCGTCGTGCGGCCCGGCGAGGTCTGGGATCCCGAGCGCGTCGCGGAGACCGCGCGGCGGCTGCGCGATCCGATGTTCAGCTCGGTGATCGTGGTCCTGCCCGTGACGTCCGCGCAGGCGGGCACCGTGGACGTGCTCGTGGTGACGCGCGACATCTGGAGCCTGCGCCTCAACACGAACTACACGTACCAGGACGGCAAGCTCACCGATCTCGCGATCTCGCTCTCGGAGAACAACTTCCTCGGCCGCCGCAAGACGATCGCCGCCGCGCTCACGATGGACCAGGGCAAGATCGAGGCGGGCCCGCTGTACATCGACAAGAACTTCCTCGGCCGGTTCCTCGAGCTGCGCGGGCGCGTCAACACGATCGTCAACCGCGACGCGCTGTTCGAGCGCGGCGAGCTCGACACCGAGGGCAGCTCGAGCACGATCTCGCTCCGCAAGATGCTGTGGCAGCTCGCGAGCACGTGGGGCTACGGCGTCAGCTTCACCCACCGCTACGCGATCGAGCGCCGGTTCGAGGGCACCCAGCTGCGGCCGATGTGGTGCCCGGACGGCGTCGAGCGCTGCGAGTTCGTCACGCGCGAGGAGGCGGCGATGCTGCCGTCCGACGAGCTCTTGCCGTCGATCTACCGCACGCGCCGGTGGGCCGCGACCGCGTCGGCGGTGCGCCAGTGGGGCACGCGCGTCAAGCACCAGCTGTCGTTCGGCTACACGGTCGACAGCGTCAAGCCGCGGCTCCTCGACGATTTCGCCGGCACCCCCGCGCAGCAGGCGGCGTTCCGGCGCGCGGTGCTGCCGCCGACGGAGGTCATGTCGACGCCGTTCGTCTCGTACGGGCTGTTCACGCCGCGCTACCGCACGCGCCGCAACGTGCAGACCTACGATCTCGCCGAGGACCTGCGGCTCGGTCCTGACCTCGAGATCTCGTACTCCCTCGGCCTCGAGCTGCTCGGATCGACGTACGACTTCCACCGCGCCGCGGCCTCCGCCGGGTGGACGGTCGGCTGGGGACGCGACGGCTCGGCGCGACTCGCCGCGGGGGTGGCCACGCGGTACCAGGACGGCGAGCTCCGCGACAACACGGCGTCGGTCGCGACCCGGATCGTGACGCCGACGCTGCTGCGCCTCGGGCGGATCGTCGCCGAGAGCACGCTCGCGACGCGCTGGAACGAGCGGACGCCGGGCATCTACACGCTCGGCTCCGACAACGGCCTCCGCGGGTTCCGCATCAACCAGTTCTTCGGGCGCCGGCTGTTCAGCACGCAGATCGAGGCGCGGTCGAGGCCCGCGCGCGTGTGGGTCGTCCGGGTCGGCGGCGTGATGTTCTACGAGCTCGGTGGGGCGGCCAACACGCTCCGCGAGCTCGACCTCCACCACGACGCGGGGGTCGGGTTCCGCATGCTGCTCCCCCAGACCTCGCGCGAGCTGTTCCGGTTCGACTTCGCGGTCCCGCTCGACGGTCCCACGCGTGGACAGCTCAAGTTCCAGGCGGGGTTCCAGTCGGAGTTCTGACGGCACGATCCGAAACGTTCTGGGCTAAGATCGCCCCCGTGCGGGTCGTCTGGCGTCCGGTCGTCGCGTGGTCCCTCGTCACGGCGTGTGGGTTCACCTCGCCCGGCTCCGGCGTGATCCCCGACGACGGCCCTCCGCACGACACGGTCGTCTTGGACGGCGTGCTCGTCGACGCCGCCGGGTTCGACGTGATCCCGTCGCTGTGCTTCGGGCCGGCGGGGGCGTACCAGGTGTGTCTCCCCGAGGCGCCGTCCGGTCCGCTCGCGCTCGCGTCGGCGATCTCGACCGATGTCTGCGCGGGTGGCCTCGTGCTCGCGCTCACCGCGGGCCCGGACGTGTGCGTGCTCGCGGGCACGACGGTGACCGCGAACGACTCGGTGATCGCGTTCGGATCGCGACCGCTCGTGGTCCTCGCGACGGGCTCGATGACCATCTCCTCGGGCGCGACGATCGACGTGTCGTCGCGCCGCGGCCAGCAGCCAGGCGCGGGCGCCGACTACGCGGGCTGTGCGCCGGGTGGGGCGCCGCAAGCCGATGACGAGGGCGGCTCCGGTGGCGTCGGTGGGAGCTTCGGGACGGCCGGGGGAGCGGCGGGGCGCAGCACGCGCGGCAACTCGACCTCCGGCCCGCCCGCACCGGCGAGCATGGCGAGCTTCTTGCGCGGTGGCTGCCCCGGGCGCGCGGGCGGCAACGGGACCGGGGCCGGAGGTGCCACGGGATCCGGCGGGGGAGCGGTGTACCTCGTGTCCGCGGGGGCGCTCGAGCTGCAGGGGCGCATCAACGCCTCCGGGGCGGGTGGCGGCGGTGCACCCGCCGGCCGCGGTGGCGGCGGAGGCGGGGGCTCCGGCGGGATGATCGTGCTGTTCGGCGCGCCGCTCGTCGTCGACGCCGGAGCGCAGGTGTGGGCGAACGGAGGGGGCGGCGGCGGCGGCGCGGCGACCAACAGCTCCGGCAGCGATGGCTCGCACGCACCGAACGCGGCCACGGGCGGCAACCGGGGCACCGGGGGCGATGGGCCCGGCGGCTCGGGCGACGGCGGCGACGGGGGCTTCGGCGCCGTGCAGCTCGACCCGGGTGGGGCCGGCGACACCGAGGGTCGCGGCGGTGGCGGCGGTGGCGGCGGCGTCGGCGTGATCGTGAACCTGTCGTCGAACGCGCCCGCCGGCGGCGCCTTCTCGCCGCCTCCGAGCTGAGCGCGCGGGCGTCGACGCCGGCACGATCGCTCACGGCGGCGTGGCGTCGTTGTCGGTGCCGTCGTTGGTGCCGTCGTCGGTGCCGTCGTCGGTGCCGTCGTCGGTGCCGTCGTCGGTGCCGGTGGTCGGTCGCGTGTGCGCGAGGAAGCGCACGAGCAGGTAGATCGCCGTCCCGGTGAGGCCGGCGGACAGGCCCCACCACAGCCCGGGCGCGCCGAGCTCGAGCTCGTAGGCGAGCAGCAGCGAGATGCCGAGGCCGAGGCCGTAGTGGCCGAGCACGTTGCCGATGAACGTGGCGCGCGTGTCGCCGAGGCCGCGCAGCGCGCCGGCGAGCACGGCCTGCGCGCCGTCGGAGAGCTGGAACAGCGCCGCGATCATGAGGAGTGGCACCGCCGCGTCGACGACGGCGAGGTCGTCCGTGAACACGCGCGCGATCGGCCGCGCGGCGAGGACGAACGCCGCCGCGGAGCACGCCATCGCGGCGAGCCCGATCCCGAGGCCGTACATGCCGCGCCGGCGCGCGAGCGCGCGATCCCCGGCGCCGATCGCGTGCCCGACGCGCACCGACGTCGCCGCGCCGACGCCGACCGCGACCGAGAACGTGAAGCTCGCGAGGTTGAGCGCGATCGTGTGACCGGCGGCCGACAGCGTGCCGAGGTTGGCCGCGAGCAGCGTGGCGACGCCGAAGATCCCGACCTCGGCGAGCAGCTGACCTCCGACCGGCGCGCCGTAGCGCGCGATCGTGGCGAGGTCGGCGCGCGTCGAGGTGGCGCGCGGCGCGTCGCCGTCGAGCGTGCGGATCGCCAGGTAGTAGATCGCGGGGATCAAGATGTTCACCGCGACCGTCGCGATCGCCGCGCCGCCCACACCGAGCGCCGGGATCCCGAGCGCGTCGACGCCGAAGATCAGCGCCGGATCGAGCACCGCGTTGACGAGGTTGGCGACCACGACCGCGAGGATCAGCGGGCGCGTGATGCTGAACGCGGCGAGGTACGAGCGCAGCGCGACGGAGACGAAGAATGGCACCACGCCGAACGAGCGCAGGTAGACGTAGAGCTTGGCGTCCGCGGCGACGTCGTCGGCGACGTCGGCGACCCCGAGCAGGGCAGGGGTCGCGAGCAGCGCGATCATCCCCGCGAGCCCGACGAGCACGGCGAGCCGACACCCCGCGTGCAGGTAGCGGCGCGCGTCCTCGGTGGCGCCGGCGCCCACCGCCTTCGGGATCACGCTGTCGAGCCCCATCACGATCCCGAGCCCGATCGACGTGATCGCGAACAGGATGCTGTTGCCGACGCCGGCCGCGGCGATCGCGGACTCGGAGTAGCGGCCGAGCCACGCGGCGTCGACCGCTCCCATGAGCTGGAACCCGAGCTGCTGGACCGCGAGCGGGATCGCGAGCTCGATCTGCGCCCGGAGCTCCGAGCGCGGGGACGACGACGTCACGGGTAGGATCAGCGAGAGGTCACGGGATCACGGAAACGGGCGCGGCGTCATCGGCGCGTTCGCGAACGTGAGCTGCTTCGCGACGAGCTGCGCCAGCGCGAGCCGGCGCGCCTTGTCCGGACCGACGACGCGCACGTAGCAGGGCGCGTCGTCGTCGATGAACAGGAGGCCCTGCCCGTGGTGGTCGAGCCCGCGGGCGCCGACCTGGACCTCCGTCGCGGGCTCGGGCGCGCGCCGCACCGGCTCGGGGCCGGCGTCGGGGTTCCGCTTCGGATCGGGCTTCGCTGCGACGGCGGCCAGCGCGGCTTCGGGGCCGGCGTCCGCGGCGGCGTTGTAGTGCGCCACGAGCTCCTCGCTCGTCCGCGTGTACTGGGCGAACAGCTGGTCGGCGCGCTCCTTCATGCCGTCGCGACAGTCGAAGTCGAACGTCCAGTACTCGGGGGGCTGGCTCGTCACCTCGTAGTTGCACGGCCTCGCGACGCCGCGCGGTACCGACGACGGCGTGTCGATCTGGCGGACCGCGCCGCCGAGCACCTGCGAGAGCTCGTCCGTCGTCGCGATGCTGTCGCACGCGAAGCGTTCCGGGTACACGCCCGCGAGCTTGCGGGGCTCCTCGGTGGGCTTGCTCTGGGGTGTGCTGGAGCCTTCGCCCGAGCACGATGCGAGCGCGATCAAGAGGACGGTGGCACGGCGCATCGACGTGCCGACGGTACCAGCGCTCAATCGGACGCTGCAACCCGCGTGGTCGCGTCGTACACGAGCCGGAGCTCGGCGACTTCGGAGATGGCCTCGGCCAGCGCGAGGAGCGGGCCAGGGCGCCGCGCTTCGTCGAGGTGGATCGTCCCTCCGACCCGGCGCTCGACATAGGCGACGTAGATCCCGCCACGTCGAGCGGCGACGACGACCGCGCGCAGGTGGAACAAGGGGATCGCCGCACGTCTCCGGATCCCGAAGATCCGCTGCTCGCTCCGCAGGAGGCCGTCCTCCCGATCGAACACGAGCGTGCGGCGCAGCGTGCCGAGCAGGACGCCGATCGCGACGAGCAACATCCCGAGGAGGACGGACCACAGCGCGCTGAGACCGACGAGCCAGGTGCCGCCAGCCGCTAACGCCCAGCCCGTCCACGAGGTCGCGCGCGTGAGGTCGAGCTCGACACGCGTGCTCGTGCGCCTGCGAATCTGCACGGAGCCGAGCCAGTCGAGCACGAATCAAAGGTACGACCTCGGCCGCGGCAAGGCCAGCCGTCGTCACCGCTCGTAGGCGTGCCAGCGTCCCGGCGACGAGGTCACGTCACGCTCGGGCGGCGGGGCCGGGAGGCTCGCGTGGATCCTCGCTCCGAAATCCCGGGAGCTCGTGCCCGGCGTCCCGGAGCACCGACGAGGCGACGCGAAGACGACGCGACGCGATTCCGAGGAGACGCGAGGCCATCCGACCCGCTCGGGCCGGCGCTTACTGCGCGCCGCCGCCCGCGTCCCCGCCGCCGCCGCCGTCCGAGACCGGCGGAGGGGCACCACGCCACTCGCGCTGGCGTCCACCGCGACCGCGACGGCGGCGTCGTCGGCGCTTGCGCAGCGGCTGACCATCGGGGCCGAGCAGCGGTCCCTGTCCACCCGCGTTGCCCGGACCGCGGACCTCGAACACCGAGACCGGCGCGCCGTCGCCGTTCGCGCCCTCGGCGGGCGCGCCACCGAGCATCGCGATCCCGTTCGGCGGCAGGCCATTGCCGCCGCCGCGCCGCCGCCTGCGCCGCCGCCGCCGGCGCTCGCCGGGCTGGCCGTTCTCGCCGATCGTCTGACCCTGCCAGGCGCCACCGGCGCCGAGCGGCCGCGCACCGTCGGGCCGCGATCCACGGTTGCCGTTGTCGAAGCGCGGGCGGTCGAAGCCGTTGCGCTCCCAGCGCCGCTGCTTCTTGCCGCGGCGACGCGCGACACCGGCGTCGTTGGGGTTCGCGCTGGCGACCGGCGCGGCCGCGATACGCATCGGCCCGCGGACGTACTCGATCACCGGACCGCCGACCATCGGCGCGCCGGGACGCCGTGGCTGCGCCTCGGGGATCGGCGCTGCCGTCGACAGCACCGGCGTCATGAACGCACTCTTCGGCGGCAGCATCGCGCGCCGCTTGCGCCTGCGCCGCCGCCTCCGACGTCGCGCCTCGGCCGCGCTCGCCGACGGCGAGTCGTCGACCACGCGCTGCGCCCGTTGCTTGGGCTGCTTCGGCTGCTTCTTGCGCGCGAGCACCGTGATCTCGCCGGGCCCCTCGATGCCTTCCTCGGCGAGCTCCGCGGCGGTCTTGTCGATGATCTCGTAGTCGTCGTCTTCGTCGTCGAGGTCCTCGTCGTCGAGCTCGTCGTCGTCGAGATCCTCGTCATCGAGGTCGTCGTCGTCCTCGTCGTCCTCGTCGTCGAAGTCCTCGTCGCCCTCGAGCTCCTCGTCGTCGAGGTCCTCGTCGTCGAGCTCGTCGTCCTCGAGCTCGTCATCGTCGAGCTCGTCGTCGTCGAGCTCGTCGTCGTCGAGCTCGTCGTCGTCGAGCTCGTCGTCCTCGACGAGCGGCTGCGGTGCGGGCTTCTTCCGCGTCACCACCGCGACGGCCTCGGCCGTGTGGCCGTTGGTCGCCGCGGGCTCGGCAGCCGGAGCGGCCGCGGTCGCCGTACCGACGCTGGCGCTCGTGCGGGCGGCCGGGCTCGCGCCCGCTGACGTCGTGGACGCGGCCGCGCTCCCGGCCGTGCTGCGCCGGAGCACCGTCGCGGGCTTGGGCGGCGCGGCGGGGGCGGTGATCGCGGCGACCTCACCGCCACCGGCCTGAGCGGTCTCGGTGGCCGTCGCGAGGTTCGGCGCGGGCTGATCGATGCGCACGACGCGCGCCTTGATCTCGCGGCGCGGCCGCGTGATCGGCGTCTCCCCGACGTCGGCGTCGAGCTCGCGGACGAGCGTGGCACCGAGGCGCGAGGCCTCCGTCGCCGCGGCGATCGCCGCCTCGCGCGAGCGCAGGCAGTTGTCGCAGCGACCGCAGCGCGGCGGCTCGGGCTCGCCGAGATACGAGAGGATCACCTGGTTGCGGCAGCCCGGGGCCTTCACGTACCCGAGCAGCGCGTCGAGGCGCTGACGATCGGCGATGCGGCGCGCCTCGTACTGCTTCGCGCGCTCCATGAGCTCCTCGCGCTCGGGCGCGGGCTCGGCGACGAAGTAGAGGCCGCCCTCCTGCTCGGTGACGAAGCCCTCGTCCTTGAGCAGCGAGAGCACGGTGCGCGTGCGCTGCTGACCGACGCCCGACGACAGCGCGATGTTGGCGACGTTCGGCGGCGTCTCCTCGGCGAGCCGGTTGCCCTCGCGATGGAGCTTGGTGAACGCCTCGAGGGCGTCGAACACCATCTTGACCTGGCGGCGTGTCGGGTACGTGCCCGACAGGAAGTACTCCTGGATCGCCACGTCGTCCGGCGAGAACAGCAGGACACACCGCGCCGGCTTGCCGTCGCGGCCGCCACGTCCCGCCTCCTGCGCGTACGCCTCGAGCGAGCCGGGCACGTGGTAGTGGAGGACGTTGCGGATGTTCGGCTTGTCGACGCCGAGCCCGAACGCGTTGGTCGCGACCATCACGAGCTCGCTCGACTCCATGAACCGCTGCTGCGACTCGTCGCGCTCGCCCTTGGACATGCGGCCGTGGTACTTCGCGACCGGGATGCCCCACCGCGTCAGGGACTCGTAGAGCTCCTCGACCTTCTTGACGGTGGCGCAGTAGACGATGCCTGGCCGCGGCAGCTTCTTGAGCAGCGTGACCAGCGTCTTCATCTTCTCGTCTTCGTCGGCGAAGACGATCACTTCGTAGTGCAGGTTCGGGCGATCGAACGTCGTGGTGACCGTCGTCGCGCCCTCGATCCCGAGCTGGAACAGGATGTCGTCGCGGACGTGCGGCGGTGCGGTCGCCGTGGTCGCGAGCACCGGCGGGTTGCCGACGTCCTCGATCGCCTTGCGCAGCGAGAGATACGCGGGCCGGAAGTCGTGACCCCACTGCGACACGCAGTGGGCCTCGTCCACGACGAACCGCGACACGCCCACGCCACCGCACGCCTCGCGCAGGTAGACGCGGAACTCGGGATCCGCCATCCGCTCCGGCGTGGTGAGGAGCAGCTTGCCTCCCGGCGACTTGATCAGCGCGTCGACCTCGCGGCGCTGCTTGACGGTCAGCGTCGAGTCGATCTTCGCCGCCGACACGCCCTTGGCGACCATCTTGTCGAGCTGATCCTTGATCAGCGCGATCAGCGGGCTCACGACGACGGTGACACCGGGGACGACCAGCGAGGTCAGCTGATACAGCAGCGACTTGCCGCTGCCCGTCGGCATCACCGCGAGGAGGTTCTCGCCCTCGAGCAGGTGCTCGAACGCCTCGGCCTGACCCGGGCGGAACGTCTTGATGCCGAGCGCCTTCTGCCCGACACCGAGCAGCGCGCCGACCTGCTTCGGAAGCCCGACGGCCTCCGGCGGGATCGGGCCGTCCAGCGAGTACGCCGGGGCGGGCGCGGGTGGGGCAGGTGGAACGGCCGGCGCGGTCGTGGCCTTCTTGGTCCGCGACTTCTTCGCAGCCGTCGCCTTGGGCGCGGCGGTCTCCTTCGTCGAAGCCGTGCTGGTCTTCGTGCGACGGGACGCCGGCCGCTTGGCCGCGGCGGGTTCCTTCTTCTTCGAGGTACTACGTGACCCGGAACGCTTGGTCGTGGACATCAGCTGACCACGTCTCCTTCTGCCTCTCACCACCCGGCGTCAGGTCCTATGGGAGACAAACCTCCGGACCTTCCGGCGAGCTAGCGCAGCTCCTACGTGGGAACCAGCGCCTGAACGATTCAGACCATACCACGCCATGCAGAGCAAGCGAGATCGGTGCGATTCGCGGCGGGCGTAGGGGCCACGCGAGGGCACGGGGGCACGGACGGGGAGATGAGGGGTGACGATCGGGAACGCCCCGCGGCCGTGTCGCGCGCAACCCCGCCGATCTACGAGGGACGGCTTCGTACCGCGAGGTCACCGCGAGGGTCACCGCGCGCACGGCGAGGAACGCGAACGGGCACGGGACGACGGTCAGGACGGCGATCGCGCATGGCGCGATCGACCCGCGTGGGGTCGGCCGTGCCGAGGCTGCTCACCTCGCGTGATATGAACGATCGGGATGGCGAGTGACCGTCCGGTACGGGAAGCGGAGAATCGTCTCGAGAGATTCAACGCGGATCGCGAGCGCCTCCTCTCGGAGGTCGAGCGACGCGTCGTGGCGCGGCGAGTCGCGGAGGCGAGGGCCGGCGGAGATCACTCGCTCGAGTACGTGCTCAACGACGTCGCGTACCACGAGATCCGCCGGCTCGAGGCCTCGCGCGCCAAGAACGGCGCCGTCGAGCGCTGGAAGGACCTGTCGCGCCGCCTGCTCGGGATGAACGACGACGAGAAGGTCGCCGAGCTGCGCGAGCTCGTCCGCTTCTACGGCAAGGACGTCGTCGGGAACTTCGACCCGCGCGTGTACCGGTTCGCGACCGGGATCGGGCCGTCGCTGATCGGCTTCCTCTACGGCCCGATGTCGAGCCTGCGCGAGGGCGTGAGCACCCTGCGCCACCTCGACGCGCGGATCAGCGCCGACGGCGACATCGACGTCGTCCGCACGTGCGCCGAGCGCGGCACGATCGTCGTCACGCCGACGCACTCGTCGAACATGGACTCGCCGGCGATCGGCTTCGGCTTGTTGCGCGCGGGCCTGCCGCCGGTGACGTACGGCGCCGGCAAGAACCTGTTCTCGAACCCGTTCATCTCGTTCTTCATGCGCAACCTCGGCGCGTACCGCGTCGATCGCCGGCTCCGGTTCGAGCTCTACAAGGACGTGCTGAAGGAGTACTCGACGGTGCTCCTCGAGCACGGCTACCACTCGCTGTTCTTCCCCGGCGGGACGCGCTGCCGGTCGAACGTCGTCGAGCAGCACCTCAAGCTCGGGCTGCTCGGCACCACGGTGACCGCGTACAAGAACAACGTCCGCGAGGGCGCTCCGAACCGGCGCATCTACATCGTGCCGGCGACGATCAACTACCGCCTCGTGCTCGAGGCCGAGACGCTGATCGCGGACTACCTGTCGGAGACCGGCAAGAGCCGCTTCATCATCACCGACGACGAGTTCAGCCGGCTCGGGCGGATCCTCGAGTTCTTCCGCAAGATCCTCGCGCACGAGGGCTCGGTCGTCGTCCGGTTCGGGCGCCCGTTCGATCCGTTCGGCAACGACGTGACCGACGAGGGCGAGTCGATCGACCGCGCGGGGCGGATCGTCGATCCGTCGTCGTACGTGCGCGGCGCCGACGGCGAGGTCACCGACGACGACCAGCGCGACGCCGAGTACACGCGCGCGCTCGGGCGCCGGCTCGTCACCGCGTACCCGCGGCTCACCGTGTTCCACTCGACGAGCCTCGTCGCGCGGGTGCTCTACGACGCGATCGCGCGCACCGTCGGGACGCGCGACATCTATCGCCTCCTGCGCGCGCCGGTCGCGCAGCTCGGCGTGCGGGTCGAGGACGCGATCGCCGGGCTCGAGCGCCTGCGCGCCCGGCTCGCCGCCAACCCGGCGTGGGGAGCCGAGCACCCGACGTACGCTCGCGAGTCCGCCGCCGAGAAGCTCGACGACGCGGTCCGCGGGCTCGGCACGTACCACACGCGACCGGCCGTGGTCCGCCAGGGGGACCTGCTCCAGGTGGAGGACGTGAAGCTGCTCTACTACTACATGAACCGCACGGCCCACGTGCCGCCGGAGGACCCGACCGCCGCCGGTCTTCGCCACGCCGCGCCGGAGGAGCTGTCGTGACGCGCGCGGACACGGTCGGCATCGTCGGGGCGGGCACGTTCGGCACCGCGCTCGGCTCGGTGCTCGCGCGCGCGGGCCGTCGCGTCGTGCTGTGGTCGCGCGACGAGGGCGTGGTGCGCTCGATCCAGACGTCGCGCCAGAACCCGCGCACGCCGGCGGTCCCGCTCCCCGAGCCGCTCGAGGCGACGGCCGATCCGCGCCACCTCGCGAGCGCGGCCCGCTTCCTCGTGCTCGCGGTCGCGTCGACCGACGTGCGCGATCGGTCGCGCGAGCTCGGCGATGTCATCGACGGCAGCCACATCGTCGTCCACGCGGTGGGCGCGCTCGCGATGCCGAGCAACGAGCGGGTGTCGGAGGTGATGGCGCACGGCCTGCCGACGCTCAAGCTGGGCGTGCTCGCCGGGCCCGCGCTGCCCGCGGACCTCGCGCCGGAGCTGTCGAGCGACGCGCCCTCCGACCGCGCTGCGCGCCCGTCGTCCGACGGGGTCACGCTCACCTCGTCGGCCTCGATGGTCGTCGCGTCGGTGTTCGACGAGGTCGTCGCGGAGGGGCGCCGCCTGCTCAACGCACCGCCGTCGCTGCGCGTCTACGGCTCGAAGGACCTGATCGGCGTCGAGCTCGCGTCGGCGCTGTCGGGTGCGTACACCGTCGCGCTCGGGCTGTCCGACGGCATGGGCATCGGCATCGGCACGCGCGCCGTGCTGATCACGCGTATCGTGGCGGAGGCCACGCGCCTCGGCATCGCGGCGGGTGCGCAGATCAAGACGTTCGCGGGGCTCGCCGGCCTCGGCAACCTGCTCGTTCGCGCGAGCGGCGCGAGCCCGGCCGACGCGGGGCGCTCGGCCGACTACCGGCTCGGCCGGCGGCTCGCCGAGGGTGGCGTGCCGGCCGGCGCGGCGATCACCGAGGGCGCGCGCGCCGCGATCGCGGGAGCCGAGCTCGCGAGGACGCTGCGGGTGCGGATGCCGGTGCTCACGGGGATCGCGGCCGTGCTCGCCGGCAAGGTCGATCCGCGCGACGCGGCGAAGCTCGTCATGGACAGCGTCGCGCTCGAGGAGTGAGCCGGCCGGCGCCGCGGCCGCGCGTCACTGCGGCGTGATCGTGAGCGCGAGCTCGTAGCGGTTGACCGCGCCGGCGAGCGCCGGGAACACCTCGATGATGTACTCGCCCTCGGCGAGCATGCCGCACGACGGCGACGCCGACGGGCACGCGATCGTCTCACCGTCGGAGAACCCGCGCGACTGCGCGAGCATCGTGCCGGTCGCGTCGAGGAGCTTCAGATCGAGATCGCCGCTCGGCCGGTTGATGAAGCTGATGCTGACGGTGACGCTCGCGGTGCCCGACGGGACGGTGAACTTGTAGAAGTCGTGATCCTCGGGCTCGGTCGCGCAGATCGCTGCCGGGCCGGTCTCGCCCGGCTCGAGCGGCTGCGCCTCGGCGACGCTGTTGTTCGGCTCCTTGTAGTCGCACTCTGCTTGCGTGTACGGCGCGTCGGGGGCGGCGTCCGCGGGGATGGCCTCGTCCGAGAAGTCGAGCACGAGCGAGCAGGCGGCGAGCGGTGCGAGCCCCACCACGGCGAGGAGACGAAGCAGGCACTCCCGAACCATGCCCTCACGCTAGCCGTCATCGCCCGAGAACGTCAAGAGATCTGAGGCATTAGCTCCTGACGCTCGCTTGACCGACGAACGTGCGAACGGTAGGGTCCGCTCGCCCGCGACAAGGCGCGGCAAACGCATGTACCTGCAAGATCTCATCTTCACGCTGCAGAAGTTCTGGGCTGATCGCGGCTGCGTCGTCGAGCAGCCCGTCGACGTGGAGGTCGGCGCCGGGACGTTCCACCCGGCGACGTTCCTGCGCGTCCTCGGTCCCGAGCCCTGGAACGCCGCGTTCGCGCAGTTCTGCCGGCGGCCGTCCGACGGGCGCTACGGCGAGAACCCCAACCGCGGCGGCGCGTACTACCAGTTCCAGGTCGGCCTCAAGCCGAGCCCGCACCACGTCCAGGAGCTCTACCTCGACTCGCTGCGCGCGATCGGCCTCGATCCCTCGGTCCACGACGTGCGCTTCGTCGAGGACGACTGGGAGTCGCCCACGCTCGGTGCGTGGGGCCTCGGCTGGGAGGTGTGGTGTGACGGCATGGAGGTCACGCAGTTCACGTACTTCCAGCAGGCCGGCGGCATCGACCTGCTGCCGGTCACCGCCGAGCTGACGTACGGCGTCGAGCGCATCGCGATGTACCTGCAGAACGTCGACAGCATGTACGACCTGCGGTGGGACAAGCACGTGACCTACGGCCAGCTGCGCAAGCCGTGGGAGCGCGAGTACTCGACGTACCACTTCGAGGAGCTGCGCCCCGAGATCGCGTTCGCGAGCTTCGACACCTACGAGAGCGAGTGCAAGCGGCTGCTCGCGCGACCCGCGGGCGCTCTCGTGTTGCCCGCCTACGAGTTCTGCATGAAGGCGTCGCACGCGTTCAACTCGCTCGACGCGCGCGGCGCGATCAGCGTCACCGAGCGGCAGCGCTTCATCGGGCGCGTGCGCGGCATGGCGAAGGCGTGCGCCGAGACCTACGTCGCGTCGCGCGCGAACCTCGGGTTCCCGCTGTTGCCGGAGCACCTGCAGCAGCCGGCGGTCGACGCGTACCGCGCCGCTGCGGAGGCGGGCGTCAACGCGGGCGCGCTGGCGGCCGCGCGTGCGATCGCTCCCCACGCGGAGGAGATGGCTCATGCCGGCTGATCTGCTGTTCGAGATCGGGTGCGAGGAGATCCCGGCGCGCATGCTCGCGCGTCAGCTCGAGGACTACCCGGCGCTCGTCGAGTCACGGCTGGCCGCGGCGCGGCTGGCGCACAAGGGCATTCGCGTCCTCGGCACGCCGCGCCGGCTCGCCGTGATCGTGAAGCAGCTCGCGGATCGCCAGCCGGATCTCGACGAGGAGATCGTCGGTCCGCCGGCGTCGGCCGCGTTCGCCGCCGACGGCTCGCTGACGCGCGCGGGGCAGGGCTTCGCGGCCAAGAACGGCGTCGCGCCCGAGGCGCTCCAGAAGAAGGAGGTCCCGGGCAAGAAGGGGCTCTACGTGGTCGCGGTGCGCCACGTCGCCGGGCAGGACGCGCGCGCGCTGTTGCCGGGGCTCCTCGCCGAGATCGCGGCCGCGATCGCGTGGCCGAAGTCGCAGCGCTGGGGCTGGGGCGAGACCACGTTCGTGCGCCCCGTGCAGTGGCTCGTCGCGCTGTTCGGCGGCGAGGTCGTGCCCCTGTCGTGGGCGGGCCTGACCGCCGGGCGCCAGACCCGCGGGCATCGCTTCCTGTCGCCGGCTGGCATCGAGCTCGCCTCGCCCGACGAGTACGTCGAGAAGCTGCGCGCCGCGCACGTCGTCGTCGATCCCGCGGCGCGCATGGATCTCGTGCGCGCGGAGCTCAAGCGGCTCGAGGGGCAGACGGGGCTCCGCGTGCGGCCCGACGAGGCGCTGCTCGGCGAGGTCATCCACCTCGGCGAGTACCCCGTCGGCGTGTCGGGCGCGTTCGATCCGGCGTACCTCGAGATCCCCGAGGAGATCATCGTGACGACGATGCGCGCCAACCAGCGCGTGTTCGCGATGGAGCAGCCGAACGGCAAGCTCGCGAACCGGTTCGCGACGATGATGGCGACGATCGTCAAGGATCCGGAGGTCGTCCAGAAGGGCAACGAGAAGGTGATCGCGTCGCGCCTCGCCGACGGGAAGTTCTTCGTCTCCGAGGATCGCAAGAAGTCGTTCGACGAGTGGAACTCCAAGCTCGACTCGGTCGTGTTCCAGGCCAAGCTCGGCGAGAACGCGCGGATGATCGGCCACAAGGTCCGCCGCATCGAGAAGATCGCGGCCGCGATCGCCCAGGCCGTCGGCGGCGACGTCGATCTCGCGCGGCGTGCGGCGCGCGTGTGCAAGGCGGACCTCGCGTCGAGCGCGGTCGGCGAGTTCCCCGAGCTCCAGGGCGTGATGGGGCGCCACTACGCGAAGGACTTCGGCTACCCGGACGCGATCGCGACGGCGATCGACGAGCACTGGTGGCCGAAGGGGCAGGGCGCCGCGCTGCCGGTCACCGAGACCGGAGCGATCCTCGCGCTCGCCGATCGCATGGACACGATCGTCGGCTGCTTCGCCGTCGGCCTCGAGCCCTCGGGCTCCGCGGATCCCTTCGGCCTGCGTCGCGCCGCGATCGGGATCTGGCAGATCCTGCTCGCGACCGAGGGCCGCCCGGCCGCGTGGTCGACGCTGTGGACGCCGCTGTTCGAGGCGACGCGCGACGCGCTCGTCGAGCAGGACGTCCCGGTCAAGGACGCGAGCGCGGTCGAGGAGTTCTTCAAGGCCCGCCTGCGCGGCATCCTCGTCGATCAGGGCATCCCGCCGCAGGACGCCGACGCGGCGCTCGCGCAGGACTTCCGCGATCCCGTCGACGCGCGGGCCCGCGCGCTCGCGTGCGCGAAGATCTCGAAGGAGGCGCGAGAGGTGTTCAAGCGCGTCGCGAACATCCTCGACGACGCGCGCGCGAAGAAGCTGCCGATCGGCGAGGCGCCGGAGCCGGCGAAGTTCGTCGCCGAGGTCGAGCGGCAGCTGCACGCCGCGATCACCGAGGCGCGCGCGAGAGAGGCCGACGCGCGCGCCCGGCGCGACTACCCGGCGGTGTTCGAGTCGCTCGAGCGGCTGCGCCCCACGGTCGCCGCGTTCTTCGACAAGGGAGGCGTCATGGTCATGGATCCCGATCCGTCTCTGCGTGACAACCGGCTGGCGCTGCTGCACTGGTTCGTGGCGCCGTACATGAGCATCGCGGACTTCCGCCTGCTCGCCGCTTCGCAGGCAGGTGCATCGTGAAGTACGTGCGTTCGTTCGGGGGTGGCTCGGCCGAGGGGCGGGCCAAGGACAAGGCGCTCCTCGGCGGCAAGGGCGCGAACCTCGCGGAGATGGCGTCGCTCGGCCTGCCGGTGCCGCCCGGGTTCACGATCACGACCGAGGTCTGCCGGTACGTGATGGAGCACGGCGCGGACGCGTACCCCGACGGGCTCGATGACGAGGTCGCGCAGGCGCTGGCGCGCGTCGAGGAGCTGACGAGGTCCAGGTTCGGCGACGCCGCGCAGCCGCTGCTCGTCAGCGTGCGCTCGGGCGCCCCGGCGTCGATGCCGGGGATGATGGACACGATCCTGAACCTCGGGCTCAACGACACCACCGTCGAGGCGCTCGCGAAGCAGTCCGGCAACGCGTGGTTCGCGTGGGACTGCTATCGCCGGTTCGTGGCGATGTACGGCGAGGTCGTGCTCGGCGTCGTCGCCGCCGACGAGCACCAGGAGCCGCCGTTCGATCGGCTGCTCGACGAGCTCAAGCGCAAGCACCGCGCGAACCGCGACCAGGACCTGTCCGAGGCCGCCCTCCGCGAGGCGGTGGCGACGTTCAAGGCCGAGGTGCAGAAGGTCACCGGCGCGCCGTTCCCCGACGACGTCCGCACGCAGCTGTGGGGCGCGATCGGCGCCGTGTTCCAGTCGTGGAACAACCCCCGCGCGGACTACTACCGCAAGATGCACGGCATCTCGTCGACGATGGGCACCGCCGTCAACGTGCAGGCGATGGTGTTCGGCAACCTCGGTGACGACTGCGCCACCGGCGTCGCGTTCACGCGCAACCCCGCGACCGGCACGCCCGAGCTCTACGGCGAGTTCCTGACCAACGCGCAGGGCGAGGACGTCGTCGCGGGCATCCGCACGCCGGAGCCGATCTCCGAGCTCGCGACCAAGCTCCCGGCCGCGCACGCCGAGCTGGTCCGCGTCGCGAAGCTCCTCGAGGACCACTTCCGCGACATGCAGGACCTCGAGTTCACGATCCAGAAGGGGCAGCTCTACATGCTGCAGACCCGCACCGGGAAGCGCACCGGCAAGGCGATGGTGCGGGTCGCGGTGGACCTCGTGAACGAGGGCAAGCTCACCCCGCGCGAGGCGGTGCTGCGCATCGAGCCCGGCAAGCTCGACGAGGTGCTGCACCCGACGATCGATCCGAAGGCGCGGCCGGCCGCGGCGGCCAAGGGGCTGCCGGCGTCGCCGGGCGCCGCGATCGGTCGCATCGTGTTCACCGCGAACGCGGCGGCCGAGTGGGCGCAGCGGGGCGAGCAGGTGCTGCTCGTCCGCACCGACACGTCGCCCGAGGACATCCACGGCATGAAGGCCGCGGCGGGCATCCTCACCGCGCGCGGCGGCATGACGAGCCACGCCGCGGTGGTCGCGCGCGGCATGGGCAAGTGCTGCGTGACCTCGTGCACCGCGCTGCGCGTCGACGTCGCGAAGAAGACCGCGAGCATCGTCGGCGGCGGCAAGGAGACCAAGCTCAAGGAAGGCGACACGCTGACGCTCGACGGCTCGACCGGCCAGGTGTTCCTCGGCTCGTTGCCGCTCGTGCCGGCCCAGCTCGGCGCCGAGCTCGGGACGCTCATGGAGTGGGTCGACTCCTTCCGCACGATGAAGGTGCGGACCAACGCCGACACGCCGACCGACGCGCGCACCGCGCGGAGCTTCGGCGCGGAGGGCATCGGCCTGTGCCGCACCGAGCACATGTTCTTCCAGCCCGAGCGCATCCTCGCGGTCCGCGAGATGATCCTCGCCTCCGACGAGGCCGGGCGGCGCGCCGCGCTCGCGAAGATCCTGCCGATGCAGCGCGGCGACTTCGCCGAGCTGTTCCGCGTGATGGATGGCCTGCCGGTGACGATCCGCCTGCTCGATCCGCCGCTCCACGAGTTCCTCCCGCACGCGCCGCAGGAGATCGAGGAGGTGGCGAAGGAGCTCGGGCAGTCGCCCGCGAAGGTCGCGGCGAAGATCCACGAGCTCACCGAGGCGAACCCGATGCTCGGTCACCGCGGGTGCCGGCTCGCGATCACCTACCCGGAGATCTACGAGATCCAGGCGCAGGCGATCGGCGAGGCGTGCGCCCTCGTCGCGAAGGAGGGCGTCGTCGTCACGCCCGAGATCATGATCCCGCTGGTCATGGTGCCCGAGGAGCTGCGCCGGCTGCGCGAGCTCGTCGCCCGGGCGTTCGAGAAGGCGCTCGGCGGCGCGCAGATCGCCTACACGATCGGCACGATGATCGAGCTGCCGCGCGCGTGCGTGGTCGCCGACCGCATCGCCGAGCACGCGGACTTCTTCTCGTTCGGGACCAACGATCTCACCCAGACCACGTTCGGGCTGTCGCGAGACGACGCAGGGCGCTTCCTCCCCACGTACCTCGACCAGGGCCTCGTGCCGGCCGATCCGTTCGTCGCCCTCGATCCCGAGGGCGTCGGCGCGCTGATCGAGCTCGGCGTGCGCGGCGGGCGCGCGACCCGCCCCCACCTCAAGGTCGGGATCTGCGGGGAGCACGGCGGCGAGCCGAGCTCGGTCGAGTTCTGCCACCGAGCCGGGTTCGACTACGTCTCGTGCTCGCCGTTCCGCGTGCCGATCGCGCGCGCGGCGGCGGCCCGAGCGGCGCTCGCCGCCGAGGCGAAGGGCTGACCCCGCGTGCGCCATCTCACGCAGGCAACCCGGACCGCCCCGGGGCGGTCGAAGTGTCACCTCACACCCGGGGGACTCCCCTCGATGCAGCGCCCCACGCCGTACCCCGCACCTCCCATGCAGCGCCTCACGTCCCTCTCCCTGTTCACGTGCTGCGCGCTCGTCGCTGGCTGTACCGCCGACGCCGAGGACGTCCGGCCGCCCCGGAACGAGCTGTTCTTCCCGACCGGGCTCGCCATGGCGGAGTCCGCGGGCATCGCGTTCGTCACCAACGCCAACTCGGAGCTGCGCTGGGACTCCGGCACGATCACCGTGCTCGACCTCGACCGCGTCGACGCGGCCGTCGAGGCCTGGACGACGCGCCGCGAGATCCCCGCGGGCGACCAGGACGGCGACGGCGAGATCGACTGCGAGCAGGACCCGGATCGCTCCGAGACCCTGACGTGTGACGAGTTCCTGTTCATCCGCGACGACGCCGGTGTGCGCATCGGCAACTTCGCGTCCGAGATCGCGGTGCAGGGCCTCGACGGCGGCGCGCTGCGGCTGATCGTCCCGACGCGCGGCGACCCGTCTGTCACGTGGGTGGACTGGGATGGCGACCGGCTGACGTGCAGCCCGGGCGGCGAGCCGCACTCGCTGTGCGACGAGGACCACCGGCTGGCGTTCGTGATGAACGACGCCGATCAGCCCGGCCTGCCCGAGGAGCCGTTCGGCGTGTACGCCGACACCGCGGGCGAGTTCGCGATGGTGACCCACCTGTCGAGCGGCGCGGTGACGCTGATCGACTCGCCGCGCCAGGGCACGGTCCAGATCACCGACGTGCTGACCGGCATCTTCGCCGCCGACTCGCGGACCGGGCGGCCGAGCGCCACCGGCGTCGCCGGGCGGCTTCCGAACGCGCCCGGGAACATCGTCTACGTCGGTAGCCGCAGCGAGGACCGGATCCAGACGTTCACCGTCGGTCGCCCGGTCAACGACGCGCCGCCGTACATGCTGCCGGGCGAGTGGTTCTTCCTCAACGCGGCCGGCGGGTACTCGGGCGGCTCGTCCGACACGCGCGGGATGGCGTTCTCGGCGGATGGCTCGCGGCTCTACCTGGTCAACCGCATGCCGCCGACGCTGCAGGTGTTCGACACCTCGATCGGCCCGACGGGCGTTCCGCGGAACACGCCGATCGGCGTGACCGACATCTGCCGCCAGGCCTCCACGGTCGCGATCTCCGGCAGCGGAGACACCGAGCGCGCCTACGTGACGTGCTTCCAGGACGGCCAGATCTTCGCGATCGATCCGCGCGGCCGCGTCTCGGTCGAGGACATCATCCTGGTCGGGCGTGGACCCTACTCGGTGGCGGCGGCGGGCGCGCGCAACAAGCTGTTCGTGACGAACTTCCTCGAGGACACGATCGCCGTGATCGACATCGAACCCGGGTCGCCGACCCGTAACCGCGTCGTGCTCAAGATCGGAAAGGCGAGGGTGCTGTGACCCTCCGTCCGCGTCTTCGACACGCGCTGACCGCGACGGCGCTCGCCAGCGTCGCCGCGTGCGGCGAAACGAACTTCACCCCGGCCAGCCAGCTCACGTTCGACGGACCGGTCGACATCGCGTTCGCCTGCTACGGAGGGCTCCGGCTCACCGGCGGTGGCGCCGCGACGGTCGATCACGAGATCATCGCCACGGCGCAGCCGGTCGAGGCCTGCAACATCCGGTCGCTGCCGCACGCCGCCGACGCCCCGCAGCCGGTACCTCCCGGCCAGGAGAGCCTGGTCGAGCAAGGTGGCCTCCCGGTCCCGGGCGCGAGCTGGTATGGCTTCATCCTCCAGTCCACGCCCGGCACGGTCTCGCTCGCGGAGTTCCCGACCAAGCCGTCGACCGCGTTCGCCGGTGGTGACGTCGTCGTCCTCGACGCGGATCCGCTGACGCCCGGCAAGAACGGCATCAGCGTCGGCGAGGAGCCGGTCGCGATCGTCGGCGATCGCAGCGGCTGCTGGCAGCTGATCGCGAACGCCGGCTCGTGTGACATGTCCGCGCTCGAGGTCAACACCGCCGTCGCGCGCGTGTTCGGCGACATCGACACCCAGATCAACGTCCAGCGACTCACGGTGAAGAACGCCTCGGGCACGCCGATCGACGCGCGTCCCGCGGCGATGGCGATCAACGCGAACGGTGCGGTCATCGGCGAGGCGTGTCCGGCGACCCCGATCGGGATCGCGTACCTCGCCTACCCGAGCTGTAACCTCGTCGCGGCCGTCGACGTCTCGACCGCGACGATCGTCGGTGGCATCCGCTACGACGACAGCGGTGCGTCGATCGTCCCCGAGGCGGAGCTCGCGACGCTGTCCTGCCCCTCGGAGTGCGCGAGCGGCGGCGTGATCCCGTCGGGGACTCGCCCGGTCACGCTCGACCTCGAGGTCGGCCCGGTCCGCGGCATCGAGCAGGAGCGGCTCCTGATCGGCGCCGACAACTCGAACGTCGTCACGCTCGTCGAGATCGACGAGGTGACCCACCTGCCGGCGTCGGTGCACCCGATCCCGCTCGAAGATCCGAGCGGGGTCCTCGGCGTCACCCACGTGGCGCTCGCCCCCGAGATCGGGATGGGCGGGTCGGACGGCACGATCAACGACGAGATCGCCAGCGGCGGTCGGTTCAACTTCGCGTACGCCGTCGCGACCGACGACACCGTCCGCGTGATCGCGCTCAACGGCGCGGTCGAGAACGGCGGGCCGGCGATCGACCTGGTCGAGTGCGACACGCAGGTCGATCCGCGCCTGATCTACGATCTCCGCAACGTGCGCGCGCTGTCGTGCTTCCCGGTCGGCCGCCCGGGCACGCCCGCGCGCCGTCCCGGTGCGACGGGCCCCGGCATCGAGCTGCCCGGCGACGCGCTGCCGACGTCGATCGACATCTTCCGCTCGCCGGAGTTCAGCGCCGACGTCGCCAACCCGACCAAGCTGGTCGGCTACTTCGGCATCATCACCGCTACCAACGGCGCCACGTTCGTGTTGAACGTCGACGACGACGACTACCCCGACTTCGAGATCGTCGGCGCGCCGCTGCAGGCGGCGATGCCGCTCGCGATCGCCCATCAGCTCCGCGACGGGATCCCGGGCCGCCACCTGGTCGCCGAGGAGGAGCTCACGGTGGACGAGCAGACGATGACGGTGCCGGACTGCGACAACTTCGGCCCCGATCCCGACGGCGTCGGTGGGAACGCCGGTGGCCCCCGCGCCACGACGAACCCGTCGCGCAACACCGGCACGGGACAGATCGCCGCGGAGAAGGCGGGTCAGCTGCCGTCGCTGCGCCAGCTCCTGTGTTCGGGGAACAACGACACGCGCACCGTCTCCGAGCTCGTGTTCGCCGCGCCGGCCGAGGTGCGGGAGCAGGTCTACCCGGACCTCCGCGCGCTCGAGGACGAGAACTGGTCGCTCACGTGGGAAGGCTCGCTCTCGCTCGACGCCTCCAACGCGGCGGTCGACGGGCCACCGATCCGCGTCAGCCAGATCCGCGTCGACGGCACCGGCATGCGGATCTTCGATGACTCGGCGCCGTTCTGCGACGCCGGCGTCGAGCCACACGACATCGTCCAGCTCACCGGCTGCGATCCGGCGCTCGGCGACGCCGAGTGTCCGATCGGCTACACGTGCTACGTCCACGCGAACAGCCAGGTCCCGGGGCTCGGCGCGTGCATGCTCGTCGACGAGGCCGACCGGCTCGCGAACGCGTGCAAGGACTTCCTGACCTCGCGGCGTCGCTACACCGTGGCGCGCGCGGACAGTGGACAGCTCCGACTCCTGCCGCGCAAGCACGTGCTGCGGACGACGCCGGTCGACGGCTGCGTCGACGACGCGCAGTGCGAGGCGCTCGGTGACTACGAGCTCCAGCTCACGAGCGGGGCGCACCCTCGGAACGACACGACCGGCGAGGACCCGCGTCGCTGGGTGTGCGCGGTCGATCCGGATCGCGCGCCGCTCGACGGGCCGGGGCAGACGGGCAAGCGCTGCCTCCAGGCCTGCACGGACACCAGCGAGTGCACCGCGGGCACCGTGTGTCAGGCCGGGTACTGCATGGAAGGCGTGATCCCGCCGCAGGCGTGCGTGAACGCGCCGCAGCGCTACCAGCTCCGCGCGGGCGAGGCGTTCGCGGTCGTCGGCTCGCGGACCGGCTACCTCCACCCGATCATCGAGGATCCCGCGACCGGGCAGTGCATCACGGATCCGAACGCACACCCGTTCGAGACCGGTCGCATCCCGCTCACCGCACCGCCCTGCGATCCGGCCGCGGACCCGCTCACCGGGCGGCTGCCCGACGGCTCGTTCGCGCCGAACCCGTGCTCGCTCACGGTCGACCACACGGAGACGGTGCGCGCGTACGCCGATCTGAACACGTGCACCGCGGCAAACCCGTCGACGCGGATCGAGACCCGGCAGGCGCCGGCGATCCAGTTCCGCAACCGCGGGCTGACCCTGACGCTCGTGGATCCGGTGTACCCCGGGGACGCGACCTGCCTCGGCGACCGGATGGGCAACCTCGGCAACATCCCCTCGGTGTTCCCGGGCTACCAGCTCGCGTGGCGGCAGACCGGCGGGTTCACGCCGCAGCTCCTGGCGATCGATCCGGCGTTCCCGGTGAAGGTCGTCCGCGGCCCGACCCAGAGCATCTGGGTGCTCGATGAGGGCGATTATCTGGCGCCGCCCGGCAGCCTCGACCCGTCGACGCGCGGACGCGTGTACCGCATCGAGCCGCAGGCGATCGGGCGGATCAACCGGCTGCAGTAGCGGCCGGCCGTTTTCTTGCCTTCAGCCGCGTAGTTATCGAGGCTTGGGGCCATGCCCAGCCGCGAGCCCGAGCTGTACAAGGACAAGGTCGAGGTCAGCCTCGACGGTCGCCAGATCTTCTACCTGTTCTTCGGTGGAGCGGTGATCGTCGGGATGGTGTTCGTCCTCGGTGTCCTCGTCGGGCGCCGCGTCGAGGCGCGCGGCCACATCGATCAGGCCCGCACGCACGCGGCGCGAGATCCACTCGCCGCGCTCGACCGGCTCGAGGGCACGAGCGGTGCGCTGGCGTTCCGCGGTGCGCTCACGGGCAAGGACGCGCCGACGGAGGTCGAGGCCACGATCGCGCGGCTCGAGAAGGCGCGCGGGAAGGCCGAGCCGGCGGCGAAGCCTGGCAAGCCCGAGGCCGTCGCGTCGACCAAGCCCGAGGTCACCAAGCCGGAGGTCACCAAGCCCGAGGCCGCGAAGCCGGAGGCCGCGAAGCCCGAGGCGGAAGGGCCGGTGACGCGACCGGAGCAGGCCGAGAGCAAGCCCCAGAGCAAGCCCGAGAGCAAGCCCGAGGAGCCGAAGCAGCGCTACACGCTCCAGCTGTCGTCGTTTCAGGACCGCAAGGAGGCCGAGGCCTTCCTCGCGACGATCAAGGCGAAGGGCTACGACGCGAAGATCACGGTCGCCGAGGTCGCCGGCAAGGGCACGTTCTACCGCGTGCGCATGGGCTCGTATCGCAGCGTCGAGGCAGCGAACACCGCCAAGGCCGAGCTCGAGAAGGCCGGGCACCCGTCGGCGTCGGTGATGAAGCTGTGATCAGCCGAGCGCGGGCAGCGAGCTGACCCACGCGGGCGCCATCGCGTCCGCGACGACGATCAGCGCGGCGTCGCGAGGCCACGGAGACGGGCGCGCGGTGGGCGCAGTGAGTGCGAGGGCGGTGGCGCCGTGGAGGCGGGCCTCCAGCACCCCGGTCGTCGCGTCGCCGTCGAGCGCGGCGATCCGGCCGAGGCGCTCGACGAGCGCCGCTTCGATCGCGGCGTCGCTGCGTCCGTCGCGATCGAGCCGGACGGCGCCGGGACGCGGCGCGCTCGCCCCCGCGCCGGCGACGCGGATCGCGCGGGGCGCGAGACCATCGAGCAGGTGCGTGACCGCCGCGCGCAGGCGGACCTTGCCGCCGTGTCGCGACAGCATCGCGAGCGCGCCGAGATCGCCCTGGCCCAGGGGCTCGGTCCAGTCGCCGAGCACGCGCGCGAGCCGGGCGAGCGGCAGCGCGGGCGCGCCGGCGAGATACACGCCATAGAGCACGGTCAGTGCGCGGCGCGCCGCCGGCGAGAGCCCGAGGCGCTGCGCGAGGTCGGCGAGCTCGGTGTCGCTGCCGACGACGGGCGCCTCGACCTCGGCGCCCCGCGCGAGGTCGAGACCGAACGCGGCGAGCGGATCGCGCCACGCGGGGGAGCGCGTCGTGGCCGACGTGGCGTCGGCGCGCTGGGGCGCCGCCGGGCTGGCCGCGGAGGGCGCGCTCGCGGGCGGCGTGCCGGCGAGCGTGATCGCAGGCGGCGTGACCGCGGGCGGCGTGACGGCGGGCGGTGTGACGGCGGGCGTGACCGCAGGCGGCGTGACCGCATGCGATGCGACGGCAGGCGGCGTGACCGCGGGCGGTGTGACCGCGGGCGGCGTGCCGGCGAGCGTGATCGCAGGCGGCGTGACCGCGGGCGGTGCGACAGCAGGCGGCGCGACCGCGGGCGGTGTGCCGGCGAGCGTGATCGCAGGCGGCGTGACCGCAGGAGCGGCGTGCGCGCCCGCGCTGCTCGCCGTGGTGGGCGGCGTCTCGCTCGCGGCGTGCGCCTGTGCCTGCATTCGCTCGCGCAGCGTGCGCACCTTGTCGGTCGTCATCGCGTCGTCGCTCGCTCTCGGCGGGGCGCTCGTCGCGAGCGGCGAGCCGGCGCTGCTGATCGCCACGCTCCATGGCTCGAGCGTGCCCGTGGCGAGCCCGAGCAGGCGGAGGTCGTCGCCGGCGGCGAGCTGCGCCAGCGGCGTGCCCGGCGTCCACGGCGCGTCGATCAGCGTGAGCGAGTGCGCGAAGCAGTGCAGCCGCACGAGGCCCTGCGGCGTGACGAGCACGAGGACCGGCGACGCCGGGTGACAGATCACCTGCTCGACGGTGGCGCCGACGTAGTGGCGGAACGGCCGCCCGTCGGAGAGTCGGTACACGTGAACCTCGTCGCTGCCGGGGCGCGTGCACCACAGGTGGCCCTGCGCGGCGCCGACCGTGCGCGGCGGTGGAGGGAGCTGCAGCGACAGGCGGAGCAGCGGCCGCCCCGACACCGCGTCCCACACCTCGAGCTTGCGCAGCAGCGAGAACAGGAGCTGGTTGCGCTCGAGCCCGACCGCGAGCTCGAGCGGGCTGCCGAGATCGACCGACTGTGACGACAGCCCGCGACCCGCCGCGCGCACGATCACCGCCGACTTCGCGTCGTCGGCGACGAGCGCGAACCGCGGTCCGGTGATCGCGGCGAGCTTCATCGGTCGCTCGAGCTCGAGCCGCGCCATCGGCTCGAGGCCGGGCACCTGCAGCAGCACGACCTTCGGCTCGGGCGCGCGCGCGATCGCGACGGCCACCGTCGGCGGCCCGACGAACGCGAGCTCGACGTCGTCGCTGTCGAGCTCGTGGCGCCCGACGACCGGCGCGCATCCGCTCGCGAGCAGCAGGGCCTCGCGGCCGCGCCGGACGAGCGCCCACTGGCCGTCGAGCGACGTGGTGATCATGACTTCTTGGCGAAGCTCCGGATGATGGCGACGAGCTCGGTCACGACCTCGGGGCGGTCCTTGAGCTGCGGCTGCCCGGGCATCATCGCGCTCTTGCCGACCGCCTGGCCGCCCTCGAGGATGATCTTCTTCAGATCGTCATCGGTGACGCTCGCCTGCCACGCGGCGTCGGTGTAGTTGCGCGGCTTCGGGTCGAGGCTCGCCGCGGCGGGGCCGTTGCCGGTGCCGTCCGCGCCGTGGCAGGTCGCGCACAGGGTCGCGAACAGCTTCTGGGCCTCGGCCTTCGCGTCGGTGGGCGCGGTGGCGGTGGCACCCGCGGGTGCCGCGGCGGACGGAGCGGCCGCGCTGGGGCCGGTCTCGGTCGGCGCGTTGGGCCGACCCGACGAGGGCGGCGGCGGCTGTTCGTTCTTGCCGCAGGCCGCGAGGAACACGAATGCGAGGAGCATGCGACGCATGACCCGAACGCTACCTCGCGCGAGTTGCTCGCTCAATCACTCGGTCGGGTCCTTGCGCGTCCACACCCGCGTCATCTTGCCGCCGCCGATCGTCAGCTTCACCTCGTACAGCGACGGCTTGCCATCGCAGTCGAGGTCACCGGTCGCGCGCAGCACCGCCGACGCGCCGCTCGGGTCCGGCAGATACTGATACTGAAACCGGTACGGATCGTCGATCGAGAACGCGAGGTCGCGCCAGCCTTGCGCCGCCCACAGCGTCGGATCCGGGCTGCAGGAACCGTCCTCGCTCGCCTCGCAGCACGACGTCGCGGGCGTCGGACCGGCGGGCGTCGTGGGCAGCTTCCCCGTCGCCGCGTACGCGAGCTCGATTCGCTCGACGAGGTACGCGAGCAGGTCCTCGGCCTCCTGCGCCCGCGTGTTCGCCGTGCACGCGCGCTTGCCCGACGGGCACGTCGCGATCGCGCACAGCCCCGTCAGGAGCAGGACGTAGCGGACGCGGCGCCACCACACCCCCGGGGGATACCGCCTCGATCCCCCGCAACGCAAGGCGCCGCGCCTCTCAGAATCGACGAGCCGTCGGCGGGGCCGGGGGCGCCACGCAGCGAGACCACCGTCCCGGACACGCGCGCGCCGCTACGCGGTGCGGTCCTGGGTCGGGGACGAGTCCCCTTCGCTATCGACGACGGCTGCCGGCGAGTCCGCGGTCAGGATGCGCGAGAGAAAGCGATCGAGGTCCTCGGCGCTCGCGGAGCCGATCCGCGCGTCGAGCACCGGATCGAGCGGGCCGAACTTGAGGGTCATCAGCTTGCGCACCGATTCTTCGAGGCCCTCCTTACGTCCTTCCTGACGTCCTTCCTTGCGTCCCTCGTTCACGATCTCTTCGTAGATGGTCATGACGGTCTCCCGTGCGGCAGGCAGCTGCTGGAGAAGTGTGTCACGAAACGCGCGGAACCGGACGTGACCCGTGACCCGCCAGATGTAGCGGAGGAGCTGGGCGAACGCGCGCATCCCCGTCGGGGCGCGTAGTGCCACCTCGTGCAGATCGTGGAGGTGGTCGCCCCACGCCGCCAAGGTCTCGGGCAGCCGGGTGTGGTCCCGCGCGTCGCGGAGCATCGCCAGGGCGAGCTTCTGGAAGGTACCGAGCGTCCAGGTGCGGATCTCCTCGTCCGTGCGATGCGCGAGGTCCAGCACGCAGAGCTCGAAGCGCGGCACGAACGGCGCAGCACCGATCGTCACCGGATCCGGAGCGAACATCGCATCGAAGGCGGTCGGCGCGGTCCACCCACCTGGAACGTGCGAGATCAAGACCGGCACGATCGCTGGCAGCGGCACGGGCCGCTGTTGCTGGCCCAGGAAGCGCTCCCAGACCCGTACCAGGTACCCGAGCATGCGCAGGGGCATGCTCGGGTGGTTCGCGCTCTGGTGCTCGACCAGCACGTAAATCATCACGGAGCTGGTCCCACGCAGTCGCGCCGAGAACAGGACATCGCTGTACAGGTCGGCGAGGTCCTCGTCGATGAAGGACGCCCCCTCCACGACGAGCGTCGACCACTCGATCGCAGCGACGAGCTCGGTGGGCAGCACGGCACGCAAGAGGCCCGCGGCGCCCTCGGCGGAGCCGAACGCCGCCTTGAACAGCGCATCGTGCGGACGACTAGTCACGCCGCGGAGCACAGCAAGTCGAAGGCCAACGCCAAGTCTTCGCGAGTGCTCGTGCACGCCTCGCTGGCGTCCGGGTGCCGGACAACGTGTCCGGGTGCCGGCCGTCCGCCGGACGTCGAGCGCAGACGCCTGGCTCGGCTACGCGCGCTCGGCCCGGCGCGCGAAGTCCTCGACGATGCGGGCCGTGTGGCGCGGGGCCTCGAGCTGCGGCGCGTGGCCGATGCCGCGCATCACCACGAGCTCGGCGCGGGGCAGCGCGAGGACGAGATCCTCGGCGGTGCGCTTGCTGATGATCCGGTCCTGCTCGCCGTGGATCACGAGGGCCGGGTGCGCGATGCCGCCGAGCTCGCGCGGGACGCCGTCGTCGCCGTCCTGGAGCACGAAGCCGCGGAACAGGGTGTGGAGCCGGTCGGCGCGGCGCGCGCGGGCGACGATGACGTGACGGATCACGGCGCGGCCGACGGGCGGTGGCCGCTCGAGCGCGATCTCCATGAACCGGTCGACGTCCTCCTCGCGCGGGATCAGCGGGTTGTCGCCGTCGATCCACGTGCGCGCGCCGCCGTCGTGGATGTCGCGTCCGATCGAGGCGACGAGCACGAGGCCGCCGACGCGATCGGGGTAGCTCGCCGCGAGACGGAGCGCGACGCCGCCGCCCATGGAGTTGCCGCACACGATCGCGCGATCGACGCCTTCGCGATCGAGCACGCGCAGCACGGCCTCGGCGTGGTGGCGGATGCTGGCCTGCGACTCGGGGACGTGCGCGGAGCGGCCGTGGCCCGGCAGGTCGATCAGCACGGCGCCGCGCCCCCGCGGCACGAGCGCGCTCATGAGCAGCCAGGTCTCCTTGTCGCCGCCGAAGCCGTGGACGCACGCGAGCGGCAGGCCGCGGCGGCCACGTCGCGCGAGGTACGCGACGCCGTCGGGCGTGCGATCGGCGCGGACGCCCGCCGCGAGCGCGACCGCGCGCTGCATCGCGCGGAGCTGTGCGCCGCCGAGCGCGACCTCGAGCTCGTTGCCGAGCCGGGTGCGCCAGGGTGGGCTGGCGCCGCGGTGCGGAGGGGCGGTGGTCACGGCAGCGTCGGAGGCGTGGGCGCGGGGGCGTTACTCGTCAGCGCGCGCAGGAACACGAGCAGGTGCTCGCGCTCCTCGGGGGTCAGCCGGACCTGGCGGATCGCGGGGTCGAATGCCGTGCCGGGCTGTGCGCCGGCGCTCGCGGCGAGGTAGCCGTCGACGACCTGCTCGAGCGAGCTCGCCGCGCCGGTGTGCGTGAACGCGGGGCGGCGGGCGGCGCCGCGCAAGGTCGGCGTGCGGAACGCGCCGGTGCGCGTCTTGTCGACGAGGCCGCGGCCCGGATCGTCGAACACGTTCGGCGCGGCGACGTGATAGCCGTGGTTCGTGTACAGCGGCGGCGGGTGGCACACGGCGCACTGGGCCTTGCCGGCGAACACGAGGTAGCCGGCGACGAGCGGATCGGTGGGTGCGCCCGGCTCCGGCGCACGTGCGGTGCCCTCGAGCCGATCCCACGGCGCGTCGCCCTCGTACCGCGTCAGCACGAACGCCGAGAGCGCGGAGAGCGCGGCCTCGTGCGGCGCACCGCCGACGCGCGCGAGGTGCGCCCGGTACGTCGGGTTGCCGGCGATCCGCGCGACCGCGTCCTCGATGGGGGCGCCGAGCTGACCGCGCACGTGCGCGGGCAACAGCTCGTGCACCGAGGCGTAGCGGCCGTCCCAGCCGAGCTCGGTCGCCCACGCGAGGTTCACGAGCGCCGGCACGCGCCGCAGGTTCGGCTTGCCCGTCGCGGCGTTCGACGCGCCGCCCGCGTAGCCGCGCGTCGGATCGTGACAGCTCGCGCACGCCACCGCGCCGCTCGCCGACAGGCGCTGATCGTGGAACAGCAGCTCGCCGAGCGCGACCGCCTCGGGCGTCACGCCGTCGTGCGCGGGCGGCCGCGGCAGCCCCGCGGGCACCGCGGGCACCGGCGGCGCGGGCGGCAGCCGGACCTCCGTCACCGGCGGCGGATCGGTCGTGGGCGAATCCCCGTGCCCGTGCCCCGCCTGCGCAGCGCTGCCCTCGCGCTGCCCCGGCGAGGCCTCCGCCGCGGCGTTCTGGCCGTTCTGGCCGCTCTGTTTGGGACAGCCCGCGCCGAGCACGGCGGCGAGGACCGCGGCGACGGGGACGAGGAGCGAGCGGGCGCGTGTCACGAGGGGGCGAGCGTACCCCAGGCGGGGACGTCGTCGAGCACGCGCAGCACGTTGCCGCCGAGGATCTTCTCGAGCACGCGCGGCGGCACGCCCCGGCGCGACAGCGCGACGGTGAGGTTCGGCAGCGCGGCCACGTCCTCGAGGCCCTCGGGCGGCACGACGAAGCCATCGAAGTCCGAGCCGAGCGCCGGCACGTCCTCGCCGGCGACGTCGATGATGTGGAGCAGGTGATCGACGACCGCGTCGATCGACGCCCCGCCGAGGAAGCGGCGCGCGAAGATGACGCCGATGCAGCCGCCCTTGTCGGCGAGCGCGCGGATCTGCGCGTCGTCGATGTTGCGCCAGTGCTCGTGCACGCCGAGCACGCCGGTGTGCGAGACCATCGGCGGCACCGTCGCGAGCTCGAGCGCGTCGAAGAAGCCCTTGCGGTTGATGTGCGCGAGATCGACGATCACGCCGCAGCGCTCGCACTCGCGCACGACGTCGCGGCCGAACCCGGTGAGCCCGGCGGTCGCGTCGGCGCCCTTGCCCTTCGCCGGTCGCCCGATCGCGTTCTGCGAGAAGTGGAGCAGGCCGAGGTAGCGCACGCCGCGCCGCGAGAACGCCTCGATCGTCTCGAGATCGCCCTCGAGCGCCTGGCCGCCCTCGATGCCGCCGAGCGCGGCGACCCGACCGGCGGCCTTCGCGGCGCGGACGTCGGCGCCGGTGCGCGTCCACTGCAGGTCGTCGGGGTGCTTCTGCATCGCGCGATCGAGCGCGTCGAGCTGGGTCTTCACCGCGTTCGCGCAGCCGCGCTCGGGGTACGGCGTCGTCCAGAAGCTGAAGAACTGGCCCGCGACGCCGCCCTCGCGCAGCCGCGGCAGGTCGACGTGGCCGAGGTAGTTCACGCGCTTCGGCATCGGACGCTCGTGGCGGATCGCGAGATCGTAGCCGAGCTTGTCCATCAGCTTCGCGGTGTCCGCGTGCAGGTCGAGCACGCAGATCTCGTCGTGCAGCGCGCGGGCTTCGTCGAACGTGAGGCTCATGCGAGGGGCTTCATCCGGTCGCGCGCGACCTCGAGCACGGCGAGCGCGCTGTCGACGCGGTTGAACGGCGGCATCACGTACGCACCGGCGACGCGATCCTTGACCGCCGCGAGCGCCTCCTGCGCGATCCGGACGCCCTCGGCGCGCGCGGCGGGGCCGGCGCCGACCTTCGCCATGCGCTCGCGGTACTCGCGCGGGATCGACATGCCCGGCACCTCGTTGTGGAGGAACTCGGCGTTGCGGTGCGACGCGAGCGGCAGGATGCCGACCATGATCGGGAGCCCGAGCGGGCGCGCGTCGTCGAGGAAGCGCTCGAGCGTGCGCGGGTCGTACACCGGCTGCGTCATCACGAGCTCGGCGCCGGCGAGCTTCTTCTCCTCGAGCCGGCGCAGCTCGCGATCGCGATCGTGCGCGGCGGGCTCGGCGCCGGTCGCGAGCAGGAACGAGGTGGGCTCGCACTCCTTGCCCGCGGGATCGACGCCCGCGTTGAGCCCGGCGGCGATGCGCAACAGGCCGATCGAGTCGACGTCGTAGACCGGCGTCGAGAACGGGTAGTCGCCCATCTTCGGCGGATCGCCGGTGATGATCACGAGGTTGCGCAGGCCCATGCCCTGCGCGCCGAGCAGGTGCGCGACGAGCCCGAGGAAGCTGCGATCGCGCGCGCACACGTGCAGGATCGGCTCGACCGGCGTCTCCGCCACGAGCCGCGCGCACACCGCGAGGTTCGCCATCCGCGCCGAGGCGCGCGGGCCATCGGCGATGTTGACGACATCGACGCCACCCGCGATCAGCTCGGTGACCTGTTGCTTGGTCTTGCCGAGGTCGCTGCCGGTGGGAGCGGTGAGCTCGACGGACACCGCGAACTCGCCGCGCGCGATGCGGCCGCCGAGCCGGCTCTTGTCGGCGAGCGGGACCTTCGGGGGCGGCGCCGGCTGGTGCCCGCGCACCGACTGGATCGAGATCCGGCCCGGCGCGTCGGCCTTGCCGGGGACCTCGTCGAGCGCCTCGCCGCGCAGCATCCGCACCGCGCCGAGCATCGCGCGCGTGTGCGCGGGCGTCGTGCCGCAGCAACCACCGACGAGTCGCACGCCGCTCTTCAGCATGCGCCGCGCGAACACGCCGAAGTGCTCGGGGTTCGCGACGTACAGCGTGCGGCCCTCGACGGACGCAGGCAGCCCGGCGTTGGGCTGCGCGATCACCGGCTTGCCGCGGCCCACCATCGCGACCGACACCTGATAGAGCTCCGCCGGACCGATGCCGCAGTTGCCGCCGATCACGTCGGCGCCGGCCGCGATCAGCCGATCCGCGACCTCGTGCGGACCGAGGCCGCCCTCGGCGTGGCCGTGCGCGTCGAACACCATCATCGCGATCACCGGCACGCGCGGGCCGCGCTCCTTGGCGACCTCGAGCGCGGTCTCGATCTCGAGGATCGAGCCGAACGTCTCGAGCTGGATCGCGTCGACGCCGGCGAGCACCAGCGTGTCGATCTGCTCGGCGAGCGCGAACCGCGCGAGCTTGCGCTCCGACGCGCTCGCGACCGCGAACTTGACGCCCGTCGGGCCGACCGCGCCGACGACGTACGCGCGATCGCCCGCGGCCGAGCGCGCGAGCTCGACGGCGGCGCGGTTGATCGCGACGACCTTGTCGGCGATGCCGTGGCGCGCGAGCGCGATCCGGTTCGCGCCGAACGTGTTGGTCTCGATCACCTCCGCGCCGGCCTGCACGTAGTCGGCGTGGATCGTGCGGATCAGGTCCGGCTGCGAGAGGTTGAGCTCGTCGTAGCTGCGGGTGTGGAGGACGCCGCGCTCGTAGAGCAGCGAGCCCATGGCGCCGTCGAACAGGAGCGGACCACAGGCGATCGCCTGGGCGAGCGTGGGGCGCGGATCGAGGCGCGAAGCGGTGGTCTGGATGGTCATGATCGGTCTCCGCCCTCCCTCCGGGAGGGCTGCGCGCCCGCGGGCCGGCGTGCTTGCGGTCGGAACTCGCAGCCGGGGAGGCCGAGCGCGCAGAGCTGGCGGCGGACCGCGCGCAGCGCATCGCCGCGGCCGACCTGGGCGAGATGGCCGCCCTCGAACCACAGCGTCTCGACGCCCCAGTGCGCCGCGAGCCTCTCCGCCTGATCGGGCGGCGTGATCCGGTCGCCCTTGCCGGCGACGACGGCGAGCCGCTCGCGCGCGAGCCGCACCGGCCGCGTGGTCGGCGCGTGCACGGCGAACACGTCGGCGAGCAGGTCCTCGGTGACGCCGGCCTTCACGGCGCGCAGCCGCATCGGGCTCGCCTCGCCGTGCTGCCACATCAGGCGCGCCATCGAGACCGCCGGGATCATCGCGACGGCGAACTCGAGCCCGCCGACCTCCTCGGGCCCCGCGACGCTCGCCCACAGCCCCGTCGTGTACCCGCCGAGCGACATGCCCATCGCGCCGACGGCCGAGCTGCCGCGCGCGCGCAGGAACACCGCGAGCGCGCGCAGCTCGAAGATCGCCTGGCCGAAGCCCTCGTTCGTGCGCAGCGGGTTCGCCGACGGGAACAGCGCGCCCGAGCCGCCGAGCCCACCGCCGGGGGCGCGCGCGCCGTGGAACGGCAGCACGTACGCCGCCACGTCGAACCCGTGGCGGAGCCAGTACGGCACGAGGAACGTGCGCGCGGTGACCCAGTGGTTGCCGCCGCCCCAGCCGTGGATCAGCACGATGGTCGGCCGACCCCGCCCGCTGGTCCACCACCGCGCGTGGACGGTCAGGTTCTCGCGGATCGCGCCGTGCAGCTCGCGCGCGGCCGGCAGGAACGGCTCGTACTCCGACGGGAACGCGAGGTCGACGACGCGCGTGTCGAGGGGACCGTCGCCGAGCGGCGTGAGCACGACCTCGGGCGCGGGCGGCTCGGGGAAGAACGGGCTCGGGACGCCGAGCGTGTCGCGACGATACGCGGCGGCGAGCTCGAGCAGCCGGGCGCGCGGGTCGCGGTCGTCGAGCGGGACGGCGTGGCGCGTGCCGCGGGGCGTCATCTTGCGCTCCATCAGGCGCGCGACGCTCCGGTCGATCGCCGCGCTGGCTCGGGTGAACAGGCTCGCCACGTTGGCGAAAAGGTACCGCAATCCGGGGGCCTGCGCCGCACCCTCCGGGGCCCACCGGCGCCTCGCGCGTCGTCCGATCCCCGCGCGAGGTCGCCCGCGCGAGGTCGCCCGCGCGAGGTCCCCCGCGCGAGGTCCCCCGCGCGAGGTCGACGTGCGTCCGGAGCGAGCTCGCGGCGAGCGCGCAGGTGAGCGCGTCTGCGAGCGGGCGGGCAGCTGAATCCAGAACGCGCTATCACCGTCTCCATGTCTGCGATGCGCGCGGTGCCCGCGGTGTGCTTCCTCGCGACGGTGGGCCTCACGGCCGCTCCGGCGGCGGCCGACACGTTCGGTGGGTTCTCGGGAGTCGATCGGCCGTACCTCGTCAACCAGGACAAGGTCTGCGAGCCGCTCCCCGTGACCAGCGGCGCCGCCGCCGGCGCGCCGAGGTGCGAGAAGGTCGGCGCGGACGTCGTCGCGAAGCTCTCGATCAAGAGCCCGATCGTGCAGCGCGGCCCCAAGGCGACGTTCACGGCGAGCGCCTCGGGGCGCACGTTGACGGTCGCGCGCATCGCGGGCGGGCAGGTCGGGAGCACGGTCGTGACGTGGTCCACGACCGATCCGATCGGCCGCATCGTCGAGGTGTACGCGAGCCAGTACGGCGATCGCGTCGCGGTCGCGTACACGACGCGGCGCCTGGGCCGCGAGGTCACCGACGTGATCGCGTTCGAGCTCGGGCGCACGACGGCGACCGCGGGCGACGATCCCGCGACGGTGTCGGCGGACGTCTCGGCGAAACCGTCGACGACGACGTCGACCCCGACGGACGCGACCGACGCCGCGCCGAAGGATCCGGCCGTGGCGAAGGCGGTCGCGGCCGCGCGCAAGGCGCCGAAGAAGAAGCAGCTCGCCGCGTGGAACGCGGTGCTCGCGGCCGATCCCGCGCACTCCGAGGCGCTGTATCAGGTCGCCGCGCTCCAGCTCGGCGCGAAGAAGCAGGCGGACGCGCTCGCGACGCTCGGCCGGCTCGCGGCGTCCACGCGCGCGGACGCCATCGAGTGGCTCGTCGAGGCGCGGTTCGACAAGTCGTTCGCCTCGCTGCGCGGCGTGCCGGCGTTCCGCGAGAAGGTCGGGCTCGATCGCAAGGCGGCGACGCCGTACGAGCGCCTGATGGGCTTCGGCGGGCAGTGGGAGCAGACCGGCACCGCGTGCGACAAGCCCGAGGTCCGGCTCACCGCGACGCGCGATCGCGTGGTCCGGATCCGGGTCCGCACGAAGTGCAACGGCGTCGGCTACGACCTGCCGTTCAAGGGCACGTGGCGACTCGACGGCGACCAGGTGATCCTCACGCTGCCGACCAAGGGCAAGCAGGTCACCGCGGAGGATCAGGCGCCCTGCCAGTTCCAATCCGCCGGCGACGAGGACGCGCTCCACTGCACGCTCGGCGGGGATCTCGAGTTCGTCGTGCTGCCGACGCGCCGCTGATCGAAGCACGCGCGACGACTCTCGACATCTCCCGCGCGCACGCGCGATGCGCTACGAGAATTTCGGGCTACGCTTCGCCCCTCGTGCGAGTCGTAACAGCGAGTGCGCTGATGATCGGGATGCTCGCCGCGCATCCCGCGCAGGCAGAGCGCCGGATGAACACGATCGATCCCTCCACGCCACGGCTGCACTGTCGGCCCCCCGATCGGGTCGAGGACGGCGTGTGCGTGCGGACGCCCGAGATCACGCGGACGCGCCGCTCGCTCGCGGTCGCCGCGTCGGTGTTCCCGGGCGTGATCGTCCGCGGCTCCGGCAGCTACCTCGTCCACGAGAAGCGCGCGGCGAAGCGGCTCCTGATCATGGGCGGTATCGGCGCCGGTCTCATCGTCGCGGGCGGGCTGCCCGTCGGGTTCACGGGCGGCAACGAGTACTTCATCGAGCCGTTCGTGCCGATGATCATCGCGGGCTCGGGGCTGTTCGTCGCGTCGTGGATGTCGGACATCTGGGTCGCCGCCGGTGGTGCGCGCACGCTGCCCGAGCCGCGCGCCGCGACGCCGTGGTCCGTCGAGCTCGGCACGACGTACCTGCGCGACGCCTACCGCGAGCGCGCGTTCCTCCGCCCCGCCGCGCGGTACGTGCTCGGCCGCGTCGAGGTCGGCGCGGTGGGCTGGTTCGACCTGCTCGGCGAGGCGAACGAGGGCATGCTCGAGACCCGGATCCGGATCATCGGCCCGCCGCCGACGGGCGAGCGCGTCGACGACAACAGCTTCCTCGTCGTGCGCGCGGCGGGCCGGGCGCGCTCCGACGACGAGGATCGCGTGGACGTGCTCACCGCCGAGGCCGAGCTGATCGGCCGGCTCGACATGCACCGGCTCGACCGGGCGCTGCGCGGCACGTTCGTCGAGCTGTCGACGGGCATCGGCGTCGAGCGCGCGTCGTACCCGACCGATGAGAGCGACGCGGAGTCGCTGCTCCTCGGGCGGGCCGTGTGGGGCGTGTACCTGCGCGACCGCGGCGAGGCGACGATGTTCTACGATCACCGCCGCGACCACCTCGCGGGTGGGCTCGCCGCGTGGCGCGCGGCCGGCTTCGTCGGCTCGATCGGCGCGAACGCCGATGTCCGCGTCGGCGGACCATGGGCCGTGCGCGCGGAGGTCGAGCTCGGCAACGCGTGGGTCGTCACCGCCGCGCTGCGCTACCAGGGAGGTGCCCGATGATCGCCGTGTCCCGCACCACGCTGCTCGCTGTCGCCGCGCTCGTCGCGGCCGGCGGCGCCTGCACGCGCCCGTCGGAGGGACGCGCGGAGCTCGAGCTCGAGGTCGGCGCGGCGCAGATCACCGACGCGTCGGTGCGCGTCGCCGATGGCCTCGCGGCGGTCCGCGAGCTGGCGGATCACCGGCTCGAGCTGTGGGCCAACGCGCCCGTGCTCGACGTCGAGCTCTCCGTCGGCGCGACCGCGGGAGGCGAGTGGGACATCGTGATCCGCAACGCGCTCCCCGACGCCGTGCTCGAGGTCGCCGGCGCGACCTTCACGCGCGCACCGGATCAGCACCCGACGTTCGCGCGGTTCACCGTGCCGCTCGGCGAGGGGCTGCACGCGCTCCGTCTCGCGCCGCCGGACGCCCTCGTCGACGAGCCGTACCGGGTCGCGGCGATGGCCGACATCCAGGACGCGATGGAGGAGGTCGACGAGGTGTTCGCCGCGATCTCGGCGGTGCCCGACGTCCGGTTCGTGGTGTCGATGGGCGATATCACGCAGCGCGCCGAGGTCGAGGAGTACGATCTGTTCGAGCAGCAGCTCCAGGCGCTGCGCGTGCCGTTCTTCACGACGCTCGGCAACCACGAGCTGTGGGGGCCGCCGGAGCGCTACTTCGATCGGTTCGGGCGCGCGAGCTTCCAGTTCTCGTTCAAGGGCACCGCGTTCACGTTCGCGGACTCGGGCGACGCCGCGATCGATCCGCTCGTCGAGGAGTGGATCGAGGGCTGGCTCGCGGACGCGCGGGGACAGACGCACGTGTTCCTGACCCACTTCCCGGCGATCGACCCCGTCGGCATCCGCTACGGCGCCCTGCGCAGCACGCGCGACGGGCACCGCCTGCTGTCGCGGCTCACCGAAGGCGACGTCGACCTGACCCTGTACGGTCACCTCCACACGCTCATCGAGTTCGAGAACGCGGGGATCCCGGCCTTCATCTCCGGAGGCGGCGGTGCGGAGCCGATGAAGCTCGACGGCATCGGCCGGCACTTCCTCGTCGTCGAGCTCCGGCCGACCGGGCTCGGGAGCGTCACCGTCCACAGGGTGGACTGATCGCGGTAAGCCAGCTCACGCATGAACGCGCGGCCGACGGCGGGCGACTAACCGGGTCGAGGTCGCTATGATCGCTCGGGTGAAGCGCGATACGGGGGCGAGCCCCCCGCTCGATCCGGTGGACGAAGCCGAGCTGATCGCGCGCTGTCGCGCCGACGATCGCGCGGCCCACGACGAGCTCTACCACCGGTTCCGTCGCCAGGTCGCCGCGAACCTGTATCGCGTCCTCGGCGATCGCACCGACCTCGACGATCTCGTCCAGGAGGTGTTCGTCATCGCGTTCCGCGGGCTCGAGCGGTTCCGCGGCGACGCGCGGCTCTCGACCTGGCTGTACCGGATCTGCGTCAACGTCGCGCTCGGCCGGATCCGCAGCCGCAAGCGCCGCCCGCCGCCGATCGGACTCCGCGATCTCGACCGCGCGGCGATCGATCCGAGCTTGACCGAGCGCCCCGAGACGCCGGACCGCACGCTGGAGCGCCAGCGCGATCAGGCGCGCGTCTACCGCGCGCTCGAGATGCTCGCGCCGAAGAAGCGCATCGTCCTCTACCTCCACGAGATCGAGGGGCTCGACCTCAAGGAGATCGCGTATCTCGTGGACTCGAACCCGGTGACGGTGCGGACGCGGCTGTTCTACGCGCGGCGCGAGTTCTATCGCGTGATCGCCGGTGACGACGCGCCGGCCGAGGAGGGGCACGAGGCGTGAGCGGTCACGTCGCACCGCACCGCTGGGCGGACGCCTTCGCGGGCAGGCTGTCGGACGCCGAGCTCGCCGCGCTCGAGCGACACGCGAGCCGGTGTCCGCGTTGCCAGAAGGCGCGCGAGCGCGTGGAGCGTGCGAGCGGTAGCTTCGACGCGATCCGCGCGCAAGCTGCGCCCGAGCTGCCGTGGGACTCGGTGCGCGCGCGCGTGTACTGGTCGGTGTCGAAGGAGCGCCGGTCGGGAGCCCACGCGGCGGTGCGCCGTCGCCGTCCGGCGCGCGGGCTCGTGTACGGCGCGCTCGGCGCGCTGGCCGTCGCCTCCGCCGGCGCGCTGCTCGTGGCCGCGCGCACGGAGTCACCCGCGCCCGCGCCCGCGCACGACGGCGTCGCCGCGAGCGCCACCGGCCACGGGCCCGGCGCCATCGCTGCGCCCGTCGCGCCCGCCCCCCTTAGGGGGCTCGTCACGCGCATCGCGGGGATCGCCACCGACGACGTGCTCGTCGACGGCGCCCGGGCCCACGATCTGTTCGCGCGGCAGCTCGCGGCCGGCAGCGTGCTCGCGACCGGCGACGCGCGCGTGGACGTCCAGTTCGGCGAGGCGAGCGCGTTCGCGCTCGGGCCGCGCTCGACGCTCGAGCTGCGCCGGTTCGACGTGCAGAACGTCGAGCTCGTCGTCAGCGGGACGGTCGACGTCGAGGTCGGTCCGCGCGCGCCCGACCAGCGGTTCGTCGTCGTCGCCGGCGCGCACGAGGTCGAGGTCCGGGGGACCCAGTTCCGCGTGCGCCGCGACGGATCGACCACCGAGATCGCGTGCCGTCACGGCGTCGTGGCCGTCCGCGATCGCGCGGGCGCGCAGGTCGAGGTCGGCGCGGGCCGCCGGGTGCAGATCGCGTCCGGGGCCGCGGTGTCGCCCGCGCACGTCGTGGCGCTGTCGGTCGACGAGCTCGCGGCGCTCTCCGACGCGTCGCCGGTGCGACTTCCGGTGTGGGATCCGGCGGCGCTCGCGACGAGCTCGGCGCCGCTCGAGATCTCCGCGGGTGCGCGCGACGTGCGCCGCGACGTGCGCGTCGACGGCATCGAGCTCGGGCCGGCCCCGCTGCGCGTGCGCGTGATGCCCGGCCGCCACACCGTCGAGGCGATGGATCGCCACGGACGGTTCCGGCGCGCCGGCTGGGTCGACGTCGCCGCACCCGGCGCCGGGCGCCCGCTCGCGCGCCTGGAGATCCCGGCCGATCCGCCGCGCAGCGCCGGCGTCGCGCAGCGCCGTCGCCAGCTCCGCGCGGGCATCGATCCCGCCCGGCTCGCGGGCTGCACGCGCTCGATCGCGAAGGCCGGGCTGACCGACACCTACGTGCAGATCGAGCTCGCCGTCGACGAGACCGGCGCGGTCGAGTTCCTGAACGTGATCGACACCGACCTGCCGTCGGCGACCGCGCGCTGCGTGCGCGAGGTGCTCGCCGACGTCCGGTTCGGCGCCGGCGCCGCCGCGACCTGGCGCGAGCGGATCGACCTCTGAGCGCGCGGCGTGACGCGGGTCCGGTAGCGGTTAATGAACGGCGCTTCTGGCTTGACCGGTCAGACCGATTTTGAGATCCGGCTGAACATGATTCCGCGCATCGTGCCCGCAGCCCTGTGCTTGCTCGTCGCCGCGTGCTCTGACGACGACCCCTGCGAAGGCATCTCCGGTGCCTGCGTCGGCGTCGCGGCAGGCGCCACCGCCGAGGACATCCAGACCGCGCTGCTCGAGGTCCCCGAGGGCGGCACCGTCGCGTTCGCCGCGGGCCGCTACGACATCGCGACCGAGCTGTCGCTCGACGTCGACGGCGTCACGCTGCGCGGGGCCGGCATGGACGCCACCGTGCTGTCGTTCGCGGGCCAGACGTCCGGCGCGCAGGGCCTCCTCGTCACCGCCGACGACTTCACCGCGCACGACTTCGCGATCGAGGACACCGCGGGCGACGGCCTCAAGGTCCTCGGCGGCACCGGCGTGACGATCCGCAAGGTCCGCGTCGAGTGGACCGGCGGCCCGGCGGAGGACAACGGCGCCTACGGCCTGTACCCGGTGCAGTGCGAGAACGTGCTGATCGAGGACAGCATCGTGAAGGGTGCCTCGGACGCCGGCATCTACGTCGGTCAGTCGTCGAAGATCGTGGTGCGCAACAGCCGCGCCGAGCTCAACGTCGCCGGCATCGAGATCGAGAACTCGACGCACGCCGACGTGTTCGGCAACACGGCGACGAACAACACCGGTGGCATCCTCGTGTTCAACCTGCCGGGGCTCGAGGTCGCCAACGGCGCGACGACGCGCGTGTTCGACAACGAGCTGTTCGAGAACAACACCGAGAACTTCGCGCCGGAGGGCAACATCGTCGGGATGGTCCCCGCCGGCACCGGCATCGCGATCCTCGCCGCGCACCAGGTCGAGGTGTTCGGCAACACGATCCGCGATCACCAGGCGATCAACATCGGCATCATCAGCTACGTGCCGATCGGCGAGTTCGACGATCCCGAGTTCGATCAGTACCCCACCGCGATCGACATCCACGACAACACGCTGAGCGGGACGTCGGACATGCCGAACGGCCTGCTCGGCGGTCTCCTGATCTCGGCGATCGGCGAGCTCCGCCCCAACGGGCCGTTCATCGTCCCCGACATCGCGTGGGACGGCGTGCTCGATCCGGAGCGCGATCCCGACGCCCCCGAGCACAAGCTGTGCATCCGCAACAACGGCGACGCGGACTTCATCAACCTGGCGTGGCCGCTCGGTGACGACGGCATCCCGAGCGAGGACCTGAGCCCGCACGACTGCGCGCACGCGCCGCTCGCGCCGGTCGAGCTGTGAGCGCCTCTCGCGTCGGCCCTCGAGGCCGGTCGGGCGCGCACCTCGCGGCGCTCGCGATGCTGGCCGCGCTCTCCGCCGGCTGCGGCGACGAGGGCGGGGATCCTCGCTGCGACGTTCCCGACGGGGCAGGGCCCGCGGTCGATCCGACGGGTGCGTGGTGCGAGCGGCTGTCGAGCTACCGCCTGTTCGACGACGTCGCGGCGCAGCGGCCCGCCGACGGCGTGATCCCGTACGATCTCAACACGCCGCTGTTCTCCGACTACACCGTCAAGCAGCGCTTCCTGTGGGTGCCGCCGGGCGAGTCGCTCGCGTGGCAGCCGACCGACGCGTTCGAGGCGCCGCCCGGCACCGTCGTCATCAAGACGTTCGGCTACCTCGCCGACCGGCGCGATCCGTCGGCTGGCCGCCGGCTGCTCGAGACGCGGCTGCTCGTGCGCGGCGAGGACGGCTGGTCCGGCGCCGCGTACGTGTACGACGAGGCCGATCCATCGGACGCCCGCCTCGCGCTCGCGGGCACGACGCTCGACGCGAGCTGGATCCACGACGACGGCACCGCGCGCGAGAACGCGCACGCCGTCCCCAACAAGAACCAGTGCAAGAACTGCCACGCCGAGCGCGACGACACGATCCAGCTCCTCGGCCCGAAAGCGCGCCACCTGAACCGCCCCGGTCCCGACGGCACCGGCATCGCCGATCAGCTCCAGCACCTCGTCGACGAGGGCGTCCTCACCGGCGCGCCACCGCCCGCCGAGTGGCCCCGCGCGCCCGTCGCGACCGATCCGTCGACGGGCTCGCTCGACGAGCGCGCGCGGGCGTGGCTCGACATCAACTGCGCGCACTGCCACAACCCGCGCGGCCCGGCGCGCACCTCGGGCCTCTACCTCGATCTCGCGCAGACCGAGCCGGCCGCGTTCGGTGTGTGCAAGCCCCCGGTCGCGGCCGGCCGCGGCTCCGGTGGTCGCCGCTACGGCATCGTGCCGGGCGAGCCCGACGCCTCGATCCTCGTGTTCCGCCTCGAGTCGACCGAGCCCGACATCCGCATGCCCGAGCTCGGCCGCAACCTCGTCGACGCCGAGGGCAACGCCCTCATCCGCGAGTGGATCGCGTCGATGCCCGGCAGCTGCCCGTAGCGCCAGCGCGGCGTTCGGTGAGGCTCCGGGGCGGTCAGCCGAGCGCGGCCGCGATCTTCTCGGCGGCGCGCGTCGCGAGCGCCATGATCGTGATCTGCGGGTTGACGCCGAGGGCCGTCGGCACGGCCGCGCCGTCGACGACGTAGAGGCCGGGCGTGTCGTGGACCTGGTGATCGGGGCCGATCACGGTCTTCGCGGGATCCGTGCCCATGCGCGCCGTCCCGAGCGGGTGGTACGCGGAGAGGTCGAGGTCCCACGGCCGCAGGTTGGCGCGCCGCAGGCGGAGCAGGTCGTCGGGGGACGACAGCACGTCGAAGCCGGCGATCCCGGTGTGCACGACGCGCGCGCCGGAGGCGAAGAACACCTGCGCGAGCACGTCCATGCCGCGCTTGATGTGGGCGACGTCCTGCTCGGTGAGCGAGTACTGGATCACGGGCTGGCCCATGACCTCGCGCACCGAGCCGCGCGCGGTGTCCTCGACCATGAACCCGAAGGTCGCGACGCGATCGTAGGACTCGGCGAGCCGGATCAGCTGCGGCCCGATGAGCTGCGTCATGCTCATCGTCATCTCGAGCGGCACGGTCGCGCCCTCGTACAGGATGCCCTCGTCGTGGAGCTCCTCGATCGAGTAGCCCTGCGGGATGCCCTTCCACGGAAGGATCTCCTCGTCGTACTCGGCGAGCGCGCCGGCCGCGGGGTGGATCGTGAGGTTCTTGCCGAGCTGGCCCGAGCGCTGCGCGAGCCCCTGCGCGCCGAGGAGGATCGGTGTCATGATCGCGCCGCACGCGGTGACCACGGCGCGGGCGCGCACGGTCAGCACGTGCCCGGCCTCGGTGCGCGCGACGACGCCGCGCGCGCGTCCGCCCTCGATCAAGATCCGCGTCACCTTCGCGCCGGGGAACAGCTCCGCGCCGGCGCGCAAGGCGAGGGGGATGTAGCTGACGTTCGTCGAGCGCTTCGCGTCGGTGGGGCAGCCGAAGCAGCACACGCCCTGACCGTCACACGCGGGCGCGTTGCGCTTGAGCGGGCCGTGCTTCGTGAAGCCGAGCGCCTCGCAGCCGCGCGCGATCACGCGGCCGTTGCCGCCGAGCAGCGAGGCGCGCGCCCGCTCGACCTGGAGCACCGCCTCCACGCGCTCGAAGTACGGGCCCATCGACTCCGGCCCGAGCTCGTCGAGCCCGAGCTCGTCGCGCCAGCGCAGGAGCACGCGATCCGGGGTGCGGTAACACGTGCCGGAGTTGACGGTGGTGGTGCCACCGACGGTCTGGCCGAGCGGGATCGGGATCGCGACGTTGCCGATCGAGAACGTCGAGCCGCCGCGCCGGTACAGCTTCTGCTGCATCTCGAACGGGCGGCCGTTGAACTCGGTGCGATCGAAGTAGCGGCCCTCCTCGACGAACACGACGGCGAGCCCCGCCTCGGCGAGCTCGCGACCGACGACGGCACCACCGGCGCCGGTGCCGATCACGACGACGTCGCACTCGACCGCGAGGTCGCCGTCGAGGTCCGCGTGGACGCGGTCGCGCAGGTAGGCGGGCTTCGCCTCCGCTCGCGCGCGCTCGAGGTGGTAGACGCAGCCGAGCTGCTGGTACAGCGCGGGATCGTCGAAGTGCGCGATCTTGAGCGGGCTCACGAGGGCCCGCAGCATGAGGCGCCGCACGGGATCCCCGGTGCGCCAGCTCTCGAGCAAGGCGAGCCGGCGCTCGGGAGACATCTTGCGGAACGGCCGGCGCTCTCCGAGGAGCGCTGCCGCGTCGAGCCCCGTCAGGAGGCCTCCCAGCCCGCGCTGCAGCGGGCCGGGGAGCCGGTCCACGAAGCTCTCGACCTTGTCGGCCGTGGCCTCGCCGCCGGCCGGCAAGAACTTCCCGGCGGGCAAGGCGGTCTCGGCGACCGCGACCAACGTCCTGTGCTGGCTCTCCGACAGGCGTCCCACGAGCTGACTGTAGCTCGATATTGGTCCGACCACTAGACCAAGTGGAACGTCGGCTCAGATTCCGGCGTACGTCCCGTCGAGCAGCCCGAAGGTCGCCGACAGCTCGGCCCCGAAGAACAGCTCGCCGCCGTCCTGTGCGACGGTGCCGGCGAGCCGCAGGCCCGAGGCCTGATTGAGCCACATCGTGTAGCCGAGCTGGCCCTCGATCCGGAGCGCGAGCGCGCTCTCGCAGTCGGTGCCGACGCAGCCGTCGTTCGACAGGCGCACGCTGGCCGCCACGTCGAGCGCGCCGAGCGGGTCGCCGTGCTCCCCGTACGCGAACCGGCGGAACCGCCCGGTCGCGCCGACGAGCCACGGTGACGGCTGGGTCTCGGGCGCGAACAGGCGCATGCGCGCGTACGCGGTGCCCGACAGCTCGGCCTTGTCGTCCTGGAGCTGCTCGGCGTACCCGGCGGTGACGAGCAGCTGCTCGACGCGGCCGTCCTCGAACGGCGTCGGATCGTCGTCGGGGCGGAGCAGGTAGCCTTCGCCGAACGCGACCTGGATGTCGAGCCCGCTCGGTCGGACGTAGAGCTGCGTGTCGCGCAGCACCGTCAACAGCTCGTAGCTGAGGCCCGCGTCGGGCTCTCCGAGCAGCACACCGGCCTCGCGCAGGATCGCCACCGTCGCGACGAGCGCGCGATACGTGGACCGCTCGCCGCGGAGCCCCCACCACGCGAGCTGCAGGCGGCGGGCGGTCGCCGCGTCGATCGGCTTGCCGAGCGCGCGCGCTGCCTCGAGGGTGCGCGCGAGGCGCCGCACGCGGATCGCGCCGCCGACGTCGAGCACGCGGCCGTAACCGCCACCGAGCGCGATCTGCACGTCGGCGTGCGTGCGCGTGTCCTTGAACCGATCGCCGTCGTCCTCGGTGACCGCGAGGTAGTTCAGCTGGGCTCCGATCACCGCCTTGCCGACGCCGTACAGCTTGCCGCTGTAGAACCGGACCTCGCCTCCGCCGTCGAGCGTCACCTGCGCGCCGCGCGTCTGCTCCTCGCCGTCGGGATCGATGAAGCCGGCGACGACGTGGGCGCCGGCGTCGAGCCCCCACGCCATGCGCTCGCGATCGACGCGCTTCTGCCAGCGCCCCGCCACGTCGACGTCGAACGCGGGCCGGTCGCGCACGGTGTCGTAGGACAGCGCGGCGGTGCCGATCGCGAAGGTCAGCCGGTCGTACGCGGCGAGCGTGTCGTCGGGCAGGGCGGGGCCCTCGGGGATCGCGCCCGCCACGCGGGGCTCGCCGAGTAGCGTGTTGCTGCTGCCGACGGTCGTGCCCTCGTCGACGACGGCGTGGGCCCCGGGCGCGTCGCTCGCGGTGTCGCCCGGCGCCGCGCCCGCCTCGTCAGGCGCCGCGGTGTCGGCCGTCGCGCCGTCGCTCGCGTCACCCGCCGGCGGGGCACCCGCCGCGAGGAGCTTCGCGATCGCCTTCTTCGCGAGGTCGCGGGCGACCTTGTCGCGTGTGGGATCGTTCGCGATCTTCTGCAGCACCGGCGCGGCGCTCGGATCACCGAGGTTACCGAGGCCCTCGATCGCGATCTCGCCGATGATGTCGAACGTCTCGGTCTCGGCCAGCCGGATCAGCACCGGGACCGCCCGCTTGTCGCGGCTCGCGGCGAGCTTGCGCGCGGCGTCGCGGCGCTGCTCCTTCCACGTCGCGCGGTCGACGCCGCCGGGCTGCTTCTCGATGAGCTTCGCGAGCGCGGGGACGTCCACGGGCTGCGCGGACGCGACCGCCAGCGCGGACAACAGCACCGCGCCGGTGAGCCATGCCGTGCGCCTCATCGCGGGTCTCCGAGCTGCCAGCAGTACAGCTGCGAGAGGTTCGGCTGGTCCGGCGAGCCGTCGACGCGGAGCTGATCGCACGTCGACGCCGCGATGCAGCTCACGACGAGGCGGCGGTACTCCTCGCGCATGGTCTCGAGCCCGTCGACGCAGCGACCCCAGTCGAACCGGAACTCCTCGGGGTGGTCGACCGGGATCGCGCCGCAGTCGACGAGCCGCCAGCACGCGGCCTCGGCCGTGCGCTCGGCGTCGGGGCAGTCGGTGAGCTCGCCGCCGGCGCCGCAGAACGCGCGCCCGCCGCCGGCGACGTCATCGCCCGTGCCGCAGGCGCAAAGGGACATGGCGAGAGCGGCACTCGCCAGGGACAGACCTCTCATCGCGTGCGATCATACACGCGACGAACAAGGGCTAGGACTCGGCCTGATCCTTCTTGCGGCGGACGAGGCGGTCGACGGGAACGTCGGGGATCGCCTGGGCGACGAGCTCCGCGACGTCGAGCACCGCGATCTTCTCCTCGACGTTCCGCTGCTTCATGCCGTCGGTCAGCATGATGTTGCAGAACGGGCACGCGACGGCGACCGCGGACACGCCCGACGCGATGACCTCGTCGGTGCGGTTGAAGTTCACGCGCTCGCCCTCGTGCTCCTCCATGAACATCCGGCCGCCGCCGGCGCCGCAGCAGAAGCCGTGGCGCTTGTTGCGTACGAGCTCCTTGATCCCGCCCGGCGCGCCGACGGCCTTGAGGACCTCGCGCGGGGCGTCGAACTCGCGGTTCCAGCGGCCGAGGTAGCAGCTGTCGTGGTACGTGATGGTGTCGACGGGCGAGGTCTCGGTCTTGAGCTGGCCGGACTTGAACAGGTGGTCGAGCAGCTGCGTGTGGTGCACGACCTCGAACTCGCCGCCGAACTGCGGGTAGTCGTGGCGCAGCGTGTGGAGGCAGTGCGGGCAGCTCGTGATCACCTTCTTCGCGTTGACCGACTTCAGGGTCTCGACGTTCTGCTCGGCGAGCGCCTGGAACAGCATCTCGTTGCCCGCGCGGCGCGCCGGGTCACCGGTGCACGCCTCCTGGTGGCCGAGCACCGCATAGTCGACGCCCGCGCTGTTGAGGATCTTCACCATCGCACGCGTCTGCTTGATGATCCGGTTGTCGAACGCACCGGCGCAGCCGACCCACAGGATGTACTCGGGATCGGGGTTGTCGTCGATCAGCGGGACCTCGAGGTCCTTCGCCCAGTCCATGCGCTGGTCGTTGCCGATGCCCCACGGGTTGCTCTGCCGCTCCATGTTGCGGAACGTGCGCTGCAGCTCGCCCGGCGTCTTCTCCTGCTCGAGCACCAGGTTCTGCCGCATCTGGATGATCTTCGCCGGGTGCTCGATGAACACCGGGCACACCTCCTGGCAGGCACCGCAGGTGGTGCACGCCCACAGCGTGTCCTCCTGGATGCGTCCGCCGGTCATCCGCGGCAGGTTCTCGAGCTCCTCGTTGGTGGCGGCGAGCCGCTTCCGGGCGTCGACGAGATCCGGGTGCGGGTGGGCGTCGTCGAAGCCCTTGCTCTTCGAGTACTCCTCGAGGCCCGCGATCTCCTTCTCGATGTCCTTGATGCGGTCCTGGAGGCCGATGCGGTCCAGCATCTCGTAGCGGATGTCGTGGACGAGCTGCATCGGCGACAGGTTCTTGCCGGTGTTGTACGCCGGGCAGTAGTTCGTGCACCGCGCGCACTCGGTGCACGCGTACGTGTCGAGCAGGCTCTTCCACGAGAACTGCTCGAAGCGGCTGACGCCCCACTGGTTCTCGTCCTCGAGGTCGAGCTTCGGCAGGTCCTGGCGGCGCTCGCTGCGGTTGCGCAGGAAGATGTTCGGCAGCGCGCCGAGCAGGTGGATGTGCTTCGAGTAGGGCAGGTAGTTCAGGAACGTGAGCAGGATCAGGACGTGGATCCAGTACCCGGCCATCGCGCCGCGGTGCACGGCGTCCGCGGACATCGGCGCGAGCACCTTGCCGAGGAGGTTCGACACCGGCATGTACGCGCGCTCGCCGGCGCCCGCCGTGATCGAGCCCGCGATCTCGTAGCCGTGGAAGATGAAGTGCGTGACCATCAGCGAGCCGATCGCGCCGAGGATCAGGCCCGCGTCGAGGTTCATCGGGATCAGGCGCGGCTTGACGATCGTGCGGCGGATGAACGCCCACGCGATCATCGTGAGCACGATCAGGTTCATCACGTCGATCGCGAGATACAGCGGCTGGAACATCACGTCGGGCAGGAGCCGCAGCGACACCTGCGGGACCACGCCCGAGACGAGGATGTCGACCGTCGCGATCGTGATGATGAGGAAGCCCCAGAAGATGAACAGGTGGTGCTTGCTCGTCCGGTGCTGCGGCCCCTCCTCCGCGACCTTCTTCTGGCCGAAGAAGTAGACGAGGACGTCGGCGAGGCGCCCGGGGATGTCGTCCAGACGAGGGCGAGGTTCCGGGGCACCGGCGGCGACGGCACGACCGAACAGCCAGATCGTCCGCGCGAAGAACGCCAGCGAGGCCGCGAGCAGTAGGAGCAGAAGGACCTGGTGCACGACGGGCCTGGGATATCACGCACCCGTCTAATTGTCATGGCACCTCGCGATCTTAGTCCCTGGAGATCGAGCGCTCCCGAGTTGCCTCGCCGCCGATCCGAGAGCATGGTTCGTAGACCCCGGCGGTATGGCGGACCTCGCGAACATCCTGGTCGTCAGCGATCTGCATTTCGGCGAGGAGCTCCTGCCCGGTGCGTCGCTGGAGCGCCGGAACGCCGTCGAGCTCGGCGCGAGGGCGTTCCGCGAGTTCCTGCGCTACCACGCCGTCCGCCGCCGCGACGGTCGGCCGTGGCGGCTCGTGATCGCGGGCGATCTGTTCGACTTCATGTCGGTGGTGATCCCGAGCCTTCCCGATCGCCCGGCGAGGACCGCCGACGAGCGCCGGTTCGGCCTCGGTCGAGGCGCCGTCACGGGAGTCGAGCGGATGCGCCTCATCTGCGAGGCGCATCGGCCGCTGCTCGTCGAGCTCGGCCGGTTCGCGGCGGCCGGCCACCGGATCGACATCGTCGTCGGGAACCACGACATCGAGCTGCTCGTCCCGGAGGTCGCCTCCGAGCTCCTCCGACAGATCGCCGCCGCCGGCGCCGACGAGCGCGCGCTGGCGAGGATCCAGGTCGTCCCGTGGTTCGTCTACATACCCGGGGTCGCCTGGATCGAGCACGGCCACGTCTACGACGAGGGTTGCTCGTTCGAGTTCAACCTCGCCCCGATGGATCCCAAGGACGGCTGGCTCATCTACAACGCCGACTACGCGGCGATCCGATATCTCGCGAGCTCGGTCCCCGACCTCGACCCGCACGGGATCGAGGAGTGGAGCTTCTGGGGCTACATGCAGTACGCGATGCAGCAGGGGCTCCGCCACACCGGCCGGCTGTGGCTCGCGTACGGGCGCTTCGTCGCCGCCCTCTTCCGCGCCCGCAACCTCCACCGCTCGTACAAGCGCCGGGACCGCCGCCGCCGCGAGCACCGCGCGCGTCTCGTCGAGGTCGCCCAGGCCGGCGGGATCCCGATCGAGACCGCGGCCGCGATCGATCGCCTCGCGCGTACGCCGATGACGGTCTCGACGCGCCGGATGGGGCGGATGCTGATGCTCGACCGGTTCGGCCTCGGGCTCGGCGTGCTCCTCGCGATGATCGTCTTCCTCCTCGCGCTTCCGCTCGGCTGGGCGCTGCTGTTCACCGCGATCACGCTCGGCGCCGCCGCCGGCATCACCGCCTGGCTCGGCAAGCACCTCGTGCTCTCGCAGCTCCCGATGCGCGCGGTGCCGCAGCGACTGCGCCGCCACGTCGACGCGCCGGTCGTCGTGTTCGGCCACACCCACGATCCTCGCTATCAGCGCCTGCGCAGCGGCGGCCTCTATGTCAACGCAGGCACCTGGCTGCCCGCGACGCGGCCCGGCCTGCGCCGCAGCTTCACCCACGTGTTCATCTCCCCGAACCCCGGCCGCGCGCCGACGATCGAGCTGCGCCAGTGGCGCGAGGGCACGACGCAGCCGTTCGACGCCGGCGCCAACATCGGCGCGGGCGTGCTCACGATCCCCGGGTTCTCGATCGACGAGACGAACCCGCCGGGCGGCACGGTGGTCTGAGCCGGCGGGCCCTTGCGGCCGCTCGCCGTCGCGCGGAAGATCGCCCGGCCGGCTCCGTCGATCCCGGGCCCATGACGTATCGCGATGATCGTGACGCCTTGCTCGCCCGCAACACGGCGCTCGAGCGCGAGAACGAGGCCCTGCGTCGCGAGCTCGCGGAGCGGGCGGAGCCGCGGGACGCCGTGCCGCCTCCACCGGGGCGCGCGCGCAGGATCGCGGGCGCGCTCGGCCGCGGGCTGCGTGCCTGCGGACGCGCCGTCGCCGCGCGCAAGGTTTGGCTCGTGATGACCACGATCCCCGCGCTGGTGGGCGCGGGGATCATCGCCCTGTCGCGATGCGACGCGGTCTCCCGGATCGCTCGCGGGGAGCCGTACCTCGGCCGCGTGATGATCGTCCCGGCGGAGGACGGCCCGGTCGTCGCGGTGCTCGCGAGCTACAGCGCCAAGCGCGGCTCGTCGCACGAGCTCGCGAGCTACGATGCTCTCACGGGTACGCACCTCGGCACGCTCGAGCTCGAGCGACGCGGCGCGTGGAGCAGCGGCGCGCTCGCGCTGTTCAAGCCGGTGGGGACGCGGGGCTGGGTGCGATACTCCGACGGCAAGCTCGCGCTCCTCGATCTGTCGGGCCCGTCGGTCGAGCTGTCCCGCGAGGCGCTCGTCGCGCGCGTGCCCGAGCTCGCCGCCGGCTACAAGGTCGTCCACGACACGAGGGTCGACGGCTACACCGCGCCGACGCCGGCGATCCACGTGACCCTCCACGACGGCCGCACCGGCTGGGTCGACATGACCCCCGGGCTCCGGGCGACGCGACCGCGGACCGATCCCTGGCCGCCGGGCTACTTCTGCGGCCCCGACGCGGGCGCGAAGCCGTCGTGCGAGCGCACCGAGTGCCTCGCGTTCGCGGCGCTGCCGGGCACGAGCGCGTACGCCCTGTCCTCGGTCCCGACCTGGCCCGAGGGGCAGCGCCATCGCGCGCAGCCGATCGCGGGAGGCGCGTCGCCGCTGCTCCGGCCCGGCCTCGTCGAGCGCCTCGAGACCGAGTGCGCGTTCGAGACCGACGACAGCGTGCTCGTGATCCACGACTCCGCGGCGATGGAGCCGAAGGAGACCCTGATCTCGCTCGTCGACCGCGGGACCGGCGCCATCCGCTGGACCCGACGGCTGGCCGAGCTGACGGAGCGCGCGCAGTCGAGCGCCCTCGGCGCGCAGCTCGTCGACGGCGAGATCGTGCTGTTCCTGCACGATCATCGCCACACGCTCGACCTCGTCAGGCTCTCGCTCGAGGGCGAGGCGCTCGCGCGGCGGCGCCTGCTGTGACACGCCCCGCGCCCGGAGAGCTCACGCCCAGATCGCGCCGTGGGCGCCGGCGTCGTCCTCGGGGCGCGCGCGCGCCGCGAAGTAGTGCGCGGCGATCGCCACGCGCGCGTGGCCCTCGGGGCAGCGCAGCGGCGCCGGGTGTCCGTGCCAGTGGTCCTCGCCGTACGCCATCACGACGAGGCGATCGCGGAGCGGCGCGATCCGCACCTCGCAGCGGGTGCGCGCCCGATCCCAGAGCTCGAGCTCGCCACCCCACGCCTCGTCCCACGCGCGCGGGACGTAGTAGAGCGCGGTGAGCACGCGGTCGAGGTGGCGCGCGCTGTCGCGGTTGAAGTCGGTGTGGAGGCCGAGGTGGCCGCCGGGCAGCGTCACGAGCGGGCCCGCGCCGGTGAAGTGCGGATCGGCGATCAGGTCGCGGCGGCCGGAGAGCGCGCCGAGGAAGTCGAGGAACGCCATGCCGCACAGCTCGCCGAGCAACCCGCGCAGCGCG
>Ga0164243_10000405_pt1 | contig 84380 bp, 74 predicted proteins | sample OricompcompostOP_FD_108781 | JGI IMG/M metagenome (GOLD analysis project Ga0164243, IMG submission 108781) | Organic Plus compost microbial communities from Emeryville, California, USA - Original compost - Organic plus compost (OP) | ecosystem: Engineered > Solid waste > Mixed feedstock >... | reverse complement strand
TCGCCCGCCTCAAGCATTTCCGCCGGTTCGCAACACGCTTCGATCGACGCACCATACACTTTGCCGGCTTCATTCACCTCGCCGCCGCCATGATCTGGTTACGATGAATGTCGATCGCCCCTAATATTTTAAGTTTCAGCATTGAGGCGGGGTCTTATTTCCCGCAAATCGACAACTTCAATTATTCCTTGGCTCAGTCGAATCCGCCTGCCGTGCCCGAGCCGGCCACATGGGGCATGATGGTCGCGGGCCTCGGCATGGTCGGCGCCGCGATGCGTCGCCGCGCGGGGCGCATAGCCTTCGCCTGACTCGATATACCATTGGTGCGATTTCGAGGCGGGTGGCGAGCACCTGCTCGCTCGGAAGTCGCGGCAAACAAATGAAAATCCGGACGCGTTCCGGTTCAGCCTGAACTGCAACGCGTCCAGAAGGGGAAGCGGGCCGGTCATGTTTCCGGCCCGCTTGCCGTTTTTCCGGGGAGGACCATCGCTTCGCGGTTCCGGGTTTTGCGCGCCCTGTGCAGCGCCCAGCCGTGCCGGAACTGTCCCGATGCGCGGCAGCGCAGCATGCAGTTTGTTTGACGCTCGGCGGCCGAACCCTTATGCCGAAAAGACCGACATAACGGTATCTACCCGGTTCGCCGCCGTCCGCCGGCGGCACGTCCGCACCGGGCCATTGACTTAGGAGACAAGTGTGCAGGCGCAATCTTCCTTCGGTCTTGCCGACCAGGGCATCAGGACTTCGGGCGACGTGAAATGGAATTTGCCGACCGCGCCTCTGGTTGAGGACGCGGTGCGGGGCGGCGAGGGGCTGCTCTCGAAGGACGGCGCCTTCGTGGTCGCCACCGGCAAGCACACCGGCCGCAGCGCGAAGGATAAGTTCATCGTCCGCGACGAAACGACCGAGGAGACGATCGGCTGGGGCGACGTGAACGTCGCCATGACGCCGGCGCACTTCGCCGCGCTCAAGGCGGATTTCCTCGCCGCGCTGGGCGAGAAGGCAACGGTCTATGTCGCCGATCTCCATGGCGGCTCGCAGCCCGAGCATCGCGTCAAGGTGCGCGTCATCAACGAGCTGGCCTGGCACAATCTGTTCATCCGCACGCTGCTGGTGCGGCCCGAGCGTTCGGAACTGGCGGATTTCACGCCGGATTACACGATCATCGACCTGCCGAGCTTCCGCGCCGATCCGGCGAAGCATGGCTGCCGCAGCGAGACGATCATCGCGGTCAACTTCACCGAGAAGCTGATCCTCATCGGCGGCACGGCCTATGCCGGCGAGATGAAGAAGAGCGTCTTCACCATCCTCAACTATCTGCTGCCGGCCAAGGGCATCATGCCGATGCACTGCTCGGCCAATATCGGCCCCAAGGGCGATACGGCGATCTTCTTCGGCCTCTCGGGCACCGGCAAGACCACGCTTTCGGCCGATGCCAGCCGCACGCTGATCGGCGACGACGAGCATGGCTGGTCGGACACCGCGGTCTTCAATTTCGAGGGTGGCTGCTACGCCAAGGTGATCCGGCTTTCCGCCGAGGCGGAGCCGGAAATCTATGCGACCACGCAGCGTTTCGGCACGGTGCTGGAGAATGTGGTGATCGACCCCGAGACGCGCGTCATCGATCTCGATGACGACAGCCTCGCGGAGAACAGCCGCGCTTCCTATCCGATCGACTTCATCCCCAACGCCAGCAAGGACAATCTGGGCCCGGTGCCGCAGAATGTCATCTTCCTGACGGCGGACGCCTATGGCGTGCTGCCGCCCATCTCGCGGCTCTCGCCCGATCAGGCCATGTATCACTTCCTCTCCGGCTATACCGCGCGCGTCGCGGGCACGGAGATCGGCGTGACCGAGCCGACGGCGACCTTCTCCACCTGCTTCGGCGCGCCGTTCATGCCGCGTCCGCCCAGCGTCTACGGCAATCTGCTCAAGGAGCGGATCGCGAAGGGCGGCGTGCGCTGCTGGCTGGTCAACACGGGCTGGACGGGCGGCAAGGCGACCGATCCGGGCATCAAGCGCATGCCGATCCGCATCACCCGGGCGCTGCTCAACGCCGCGCTGGACGGCAGCCTCAACGATGTGGAGTTCCGCATCGATCCCTGGTTCGGCTTCGAAGTGCCGGTCGCGGTGGGGGACATCGATCCCAATATCCTCGATCCGCGCGCGGCGTGGGCCGACAAGGCGGCCTATGACGAGACGGCCCGCTATCTCGTCGGCCGCTTCGTCGAGAATTTCGCCCAGTTCGAGGCCGATGTGGACCAGTCCGTCCGCGACGTGATGCTGGTCGCGGCCGCCTGACCGGGCGCACAGGGCTGCTTGTTGGAGAACGGCTGACGGGGGCGCTCCCGCGAGGACAGGCGCGCGCCCCGGAGCGGGGTACGGTGCCATCATGTGCCGCGCCATCATGCGCGCGCCATTGCCCGATCTCGCGTGCCCTGTCCGCACGGGCGTGCGGACCATGGCTTGTAGAGTCTCCGCTTCAAACGGGATCCGTGCTCCTGCGAAAGCAGGAGCCCAGGGCCCAGCCGAAGTGCCCTTGCGCCCTGGGCTCCTGCCTGCGCAGGAGCACATGTTGGTTCGATTCAGGAGGTGGCGGAACGAAAATGGTGGTTTTGTGTGACCTGGAGCGCAGCGGACTTTTTGTCCGTGAGCACCAGACATGCCCAAGGCCGCCACTGGCAACCCGCCAGAACTGGCTGTCGATCGGCCGTGGGGATTTTGCCCGCGCCCGCCCGCCCGCCGGGCTCGCGGGATGACTCCCCGCCATTTCCTGTTCCTGCCTCGCGGCAAGAATGGTAGATCAGCGCGGGGGGTTATCGAAAAGGACAGACGATGGGCATGTTCGACAATATTCTCGGCAATCTCGACGATATCGCAGGCAAGCTCGGCATTCCCGCCGACAAGGTGCAGTCCCTCACCGAGGCGCTTCAGGAGAAGCTTGCGGCCGGCGGCGATCAGCTTGCCGGCCTCACCGAGGTGGCGAAGGAGCATGGCGTCTCGCTCGACAATGTGAAGGGGCTGCTGGCCAATGCCGGAGACAGCGCGCAGGGCCTGTTCGATCAGGTGAAGGGCACGCTGGACAAGGATGGCGACGGCAACCCGCTCAATGATCTGGGCGGCATGGTGAAGGGCTTCTTCAGCAAGGACTGATTCAGCGGGCTGGCGGCCGGGCCCGCGCATCAATGACGGCGTACAGGCCTTGGGCCTGTCCGTTTCAGATGGACTCGGCTCGTGCTCCTGCGCAGGCAGGAGCCCAGGGCCCAGCCAAAGTGCCCTTGCGCCCTGGGCTCCTGCCTGCGCAGGAGCACGGATTCCGTTCGACCCGGGTCGAACGGATGAGGATGGAATGGGCCATTTGCGGACCACGGTCGCGCCCGTCTGATACCTCGCCGGACCCATGGCGCAAAAAAGCGGACGCTCCGGGAGGGGCGTCCGCCTGTTTTCGGCCCGGCCATCCTCATCGGGGCCGGCCGGGCAACCGGCTGGCGATGCGTCAGTCGGTCAGTTCGGCCGGCACCTTGCCGCCATTCTTGGCCAGTTCGCGCATCACGGCCTTGTGCAGCCAGATATTCATCTCGGCGCTGCCGCCGAGCGGGCCGGTATAGCCCAGTTCCTTGGCCAGTTCCTCGCGGTTGGAGAGGCTCGAATCGATGTCGAGCAGCTTCATCAGGTCGACGATGGAGCTTTTCCAGTTGAGGTTCACGCCCTTCTGGGCCTGCAGCGCTTCCAGATTCGCCATCACGTCCACTTCCGTGATGGCGACCGGCGCGGGGGGCGGCGGCGGCGCGGAAGCGGCCGGGGCCTGCGCGACCGGCGGCGGCGGTGGCGCGGCTTCGGCGGGCTTGCCGAAAATTGCATCCTTGATCTTGCTGAAAATTCCCATGTCTTCGTCCTTGGCTGACATCCCCCGCGGGCACGGCGCGAATCGCGGCAGTCCCTCCCGCATGACGGGGAGGCTCGCATCAATCGCCAGGACTGAGAAGCGAATTCGCATCCGCAGGCGGTTTTGTGCCCTTCGCATGCTTTAGCGCTTCGCGTCGGGCGCGCGCCGTGGCATCAGCAACGCCTTACGGTGTGGGACACAAGGAGAAGCAGCCATGAATTTGCAGGACATCATCGCGCAGGCGGGCGGGCTCGAATCCATCGCCGCGCAGGTGGGAATCTCGCCGTCGCAGGCGCAGGCGGGGATCGGTGCCCTGCTCCCCGCCGTGCTGGGCGGGTTCAAGAAGAACGCCGAGGCCACTGGCGGCGCGGGCGGCATGCTGGACATGATCCAGGGCCTCGGCGGTGGCGGCCTGCTCGATAATGTGCTCGGCGCCGGGCCCAGCGATGTCGATGCGGGCAACAATGTGCTCGGCCAGATTTTCGGCTCCAAGGACGTGAGTCGCGTGGTCGCCGATCATGCGGCCGGTCAGTCCGGCCTCGACAGCTCGATCCTGAGGAAGCTGCTGCCGCTCGTGGCGATGCTCGCCGCCGGCTATATGGCCAAACAGGCGGGCGGCAGCGGTGCCTCGGCGGGCGAGGGCGGTCTTGGCGGCATGCTGGGCGGCCTGCTCGGCGGCGGGCAGGGCGGCGGCCTTGGCGGACTTCTCGGCGGCCTGCTCGGGGGCGGTCAGGCCGCGCCGGCGGGTGCCGGAGCCGGCGGCGGGGCCCTCGGCGGCCTCGGCTCCATGCTGGACCTGGACGGGGACGGCAATCCGCTCGACGATATTCTCGGCATGGCCGGCAAGGCATTCGGCCGCTGATCCGGTCCGGCCGGCGCAACGGGTGCGCCGGCCGGCATCATCAGGGCGCCGCGCGCTGCCGTCGGGCACGGCTGGACGGCCGGTCTCGAAAGGCGTCCGTTGCTTCGCGGGCCGTGCAATCGGCATGATCTGTCATGAAATCAGTCGCTTGGTTCGGCCAGTGCGCATTGTCGCCTTGGGCCCCTGCTTCCTCGGGAACCCATCGGACATGGCCGCCCGGTGCGGCCTGTTCAGTCCGCCTTGCGCAGCGGCGCCACGACCAGCACGGAGCCATGCACTTCGGTCACGACCATCGCCGTGCCTGCCGCTGCGTCCGGACCGCTGGCCGGCCAGCTTCCGTCATCAACCCGCACGCGCCCCGCGCCCTGGCTGATCGCCTCGCTCACCATCACGGTCCGCCCGATCAGCCGCGCGGCGGGTTCGTTGAGCAGGGGGTCTTCCGGCTCGACCGGCCGCGCGAGATACCAGAGCCGCCCGCCGCTCACCGAGAGCGCGCTGAAGATCGCGAAGGCGAGGAGCTGGAACGGCCCGTCGATCGGGACCAGCGCGGCAAGGCCCGCCGTCAGCGCCGCCGCCAGCGCCAGCCAGATGATGAACACGCCGGGCGCGAGCAGCTCGCCGATCGCCAGCACGATGGCGAGCGTGCCCCAGAGGATGGCGGGATGGACGCCCTCCAGCCAGCCGCCGATCATGTGCCGCGTGTCCGGGGCAGGCCGGTCGGCGCGCGCGGCGCCGCGCTGTCGCCATCTCCGCCGAGCGCTTCCTTCGCGAGCTGGCCGATGCCGCCCAGCGTGCCGATGAGCTGCGTGGCCTCGACGGGGAAGAGGATGGTCTTGGCATTGCTGGAGGTGGCGAACTTCTCCACCGCCTCGACATATTTCTGCGCGACGAAATAGTTGATCGCCTGCGCGTTGCCGTTGGCGATGGCATCGCTCACCATCTTCGTCGCCTTGGCCTCGGCCTCCGCCTCGCGCTCGCGCGCCTCGGCATCGCGGAAGGCGGCCTCGCGCCGGCCCTCGGCCTCCAGGATGCGCGACTGCTTGGCGCCCTCGGCCCGCAGCACCTCGGCGCTCTTGAGGCCTTCGGCTTCCAGGATGTTGGCCCGCTTCTCGCGCTCGGCCTTCATCTGCCGGGCCATGGCGTTCACGATGTCCTGCGGCGGGCGGATGTCCTTGATCTCCACGCGGGTGATCTTCACGCCCCAGGCATTGGTGGCGTGATCGACCACGCTCAGCAGCCGCGCGTTGATCTCGTCGCGCTTGGACAGGGTCTCGTCCAGATCCATCGAGCCCATCACGGTGCGCAGGTTGGTGGTCGAGAGCTGGAGCAGCGCGGTGTTGAGGTTGCTCACCTCATAGGCCGCCTTGGCCGCGTCCAGCACCTGGAAGAACACCACGCCGTCGACGGAGACCATGGCATTGTCCTTGGTGATGATTTCCTGGCTGGGCACGTCGATCACCTGCTCCATCATGTTCACACGGCGGCCCACCCGGTAGAAGAAGGCGGGGTAGATGTTGAACCCCGGCGCCGCGACCTCGGTGAACCGGCCGAACCGCTCGATCGTGTAGCGATGCCCCTGCCGCACGATCTTCACGCTCGCGAATAGATAGAAGATCACGAGGATCACGACGAAAAGGGCGAATGTGAAGGCGTCCATGGCCGATGGTCTCCTGCTCCTGCGCTCGCTACTATGTCGCGGCCGGTGTCCGCCGCAAAGGGGAATCGGCGGCCTGGACAAGAGGAAAGAAGGGGCGCGCATGAAAATTCCGAAGAAGCGGATCGAGGCCGCCATGCCGCTGCGGCTGGTGCGCTCGCTCCTGTTCGTGCCGGCCTCGCGCCCGCGCGCGATCGAGAAGGCGCGGACGCTCGACTGCGATTTCATCATTCTGGATCTGGAGGATTCCGTGCTGCCCGAAGATCGGGCGCAGGCGCGCCAGACCGCGGTGGAAGCCGTGCATGCCGGGTTCGACGGGCGGCCCTGCGCGATCCGCATCAATGCGGAGGGGCGCCCCGATCACGGGCTGGACATGGTGGCCGTGCGCGCGGCCGCGCCGCCCTATGTGATCGTGCCCAAGGTCATCGAGCCGCGACAGGCGCATGATGTGCATCTGGTGACGCAGCGGCAGGTGATCGCCATGATCGAGAGCCCGACCGGCCTCGTCAACGCGCTGCGCATCGCGCGCGAGCCGGGTGTCATGGCGCTGCTCGCGGGCACGAACGACCTGCGCCGGGGGCTCAGCATTCCGCCCGATGCGCCGCGCTCCGCCTTTTCGCTCGGCCTGCAGACCATCGTCCTCTCCGCGCGGGCCGCCGGCATCGCGGCGTTCGACGGCGTCTACAACCGGATCGACGATCTGGAAGGCCTGGCGCGCGAGTGCGACGAGGGCCGGCAGATGGGGTTCGACGGCAAGTCGATCATCCATCCCAGTCATATCGAGCCGACCAACCGCGTCTTCTCGCCCAACGAACAGGTGGTGGCCGAAGCGCGCGCGCTGGTCGAGGCCTTCACCGGCGGCGCCCAGCGCTATGACGGCCGGATGATCGAGGCGATGCATGTCGAGGAAGCCAAGGCGATCATCGAGCGCGCCGAGCGCCAGCGGCGATAGGGCGCGCGCCCGGGCCGGCGGATGAGGCGCCGCGCCGGCCAGGGGTGATCGGGCCATCCCGTGCTCCCGCGCTCCCGCGCTGTCCGCGGGCGGGCGATGGCGCGATAGGGCGGGCGCGAAGCCAGGGTCCGCGGTGGATCGCCCGTCCGTGAGGGCAGTGGGCGATGCCGCGCCCCGGCTTCCATCCGAAATGCCGAATGCCGACCCCCTCTTGGCGCATCGACGCGAGCAGGGAAGGGCACGCATCGGGGCATTGCGGGCCCCGCGGGGCGATCCGTCCCGTCTATGGCTCGCCCCGCCCCGTTGGGCCATGACCTGCGGCGAACCGATTGCAAAGATTATCATTCATTTCCCACAAACCATCAGGAGCATTGAAATGAAGAGTCTTCATGCCGCTGTCTTTATGAGCATGGCGAGCTTCGGTTCGCTGGCGGTGGCGCAGGATAATCCGGCCGCGCCGGCTCCGGCAGCCCCCCCGGCCGCGACACCGACGCCGGCCCCCGCACCGCCGGCGGCCGCGCCTGCCACGCCCGCCCCGGTGAGCGACGCCGAGGTGCAGCAATATGCGACGGCGCTCAGCCAGGTTCAGGCCGTCCAGAAGGACACCACCATGGCCGAGGCGGACAAGCAGCAGGCGATGATCGCCAAGGTGCAGGCATCGGGCCTTGCGCCGCAGCGCTTCAACGAGATCACGCAGGCCTATCAGAATGATCCGGCACTGCAGCAGCGGATCCAGACAGCGCTGACGGCCGTCATGAACGGGCCGGCCGGCTCGCAATAAGCCAGCCTTTCGCCGGCGTGGGCGGCCGCTGCTATGGGCGGCCGTTCACGCCGGTTGGCGTTCGGCCGCCTTGCGTTCGGACTCGCTGCGGGCTCTCGCCGGCGCGAATTCCGATCCGGGCTTCCATTCCGGCCAGCGGGACGAGCGGGCAAGCGCGTCGCCGATCTCGTACATCAGCGTGATGTCCTGGACGGCCCCGGCGAGGTTCCAGTCGGCCGACCAGGCATCGCAGGCCTGATGATAGCATTTGCCGGTATAGTCATCGACCCAGCGCTGGCCGGCTTCGCGCCCGCCGTCCACCAGATCGGACGCCCCGGCGATTCCCATCATGAGCAGCACGGGCACGCCTTCGCGCGCGAAGGGGAAATGATCGGCGCGGTAGAAGAGCCCGCGCTCGGGCAGGCTCTCCTGCGTCACCGTGCGGCGCTGCGCCGCGGCGAAGCGGGCGAGATCGTCCTCCAGCGTGTTCTGTCCCTTGCCGACGAGGATCACGTCGCGCGCCGGCCCGGCGGTCTGCAGGATGTCGATGTCCAGATTGGCAACGGTCTTCGCCAGTGGATAGACCGGATCCTCGGTATAGGCGGTCGAGCCGACAAGCCCGCGTTCCTCCGCCGTCCACAGGCCGAAGACGATGCTCCGCTCCGGTGGCGGCGCGGCCTTGAACAGCCGGGCGATCTCGAACAGGGCGGCCACGCCCAGCGCATCGTCATTGGCGCCCGCGCGGTAGATGTGGCCCTGCGCATCCGGCGCGCCCGCGCCATAGGCGTCCCAGTGCGCGCCATAGAAGACGGTCTCGTCCGCGCGCGTGGTGCCGGGAATGCGCGCCAGAACGTTGCGGCTCTGCACCACTTCGTGAGTCATCGGGATGTCCGCGTCGAAGGTGACGCCGGTCAGCGTCACCGGGCGGAAATCCTTGCGCCGCGCCTGCGCGCCCAGCGCCGTGAGGTCGAGCCCCGCCTTCGTGAACAGCGCCCGCGCCGCCTCGCCGGAAAGCCAGCCCTGCACCGCGAGGCTGGTCTCCTTGCCGGGTTGGGGCACCAGGCCGTAATTCTCGCCCGCGCCGCTCACCACCACGTTCCAGCCATAGCCGGCGCCCTGCGTCTCATGGATGATGAGCGCGCCGATCGCGCCGCGCCGCGCGGCTTCCTCGAACTTGTAGGTCCAGCGGCCATAATAGGTCATGGTCCGCCCGCCGAAGGTGCCGGCGACCGGCTCGCCCGGCCGCGCGGCGAAGTCCGGATCATTGACCAGCATGACGATGACCTTGCCGCGCACGTCGACGCCCTTGAAATCGTCCCAGCCGCGCTCGGGCGCGTCGACGCCATAGCCGACGAACACGACCGGCGCATGGGCGATCCGGGCCGCGTCGGCCGGTCGCGCGGAGGAGAGATAGATGTCGCGCCCCAGCGTGAGCGCCTGCGCGCCGCCCGGTCCCGTGAAGGCGAGGCTGGCGGGCGTGCCGAGCTTCGTGTGGAGCAGGGGAACGCGCTGGGTCCACTGGCCGTCCGGTCCGCCCGGCTCCAGCCCGAGCGCCTCGAACCGCGCGACCAGATAGCCGATCGTGCGATCCTCGCCCGGCGTTCCCGGCGCGCGGCCCTCGAACAGGTCGGACGCGAGCGTGCGCACGGTGGCCGCGAGATTGTCCGGGTTGATCGACGGGTTCTGGTTCTGGGCCAGGGCGGGCGGGGCGGCGAGGAGAAGCGTCGGCGCGAGCAGCGACGGCAGGCGTTGGATCATGGGCATGATCCCCGGATTGCGCCATCGCGCCCTCCTGTCAACCGGCGGCCGGCCGATCTGTCAGTCGAGCACCTCGCGCCGGATCAGGTCCACCAGCCAGTCGGCGAAGACGCGCAGCCGCTGCGTCATCTGGCGCCGGTGGGGGTAGAGCAGGGCGATCGGCATCGGCGCGGCGGCATGATCGGGCATCACCTCCACCAGCCGGCCCGCGGCGATGTCCGCCCGGACGTCATAGGCGGGGATCTGGATGAGGCCGAGCCCGGCGCGGCAGCAGGCGATGGAGGCTTCCGCGCTGTTGACGGTGATCCGCCCGGTGGCGGGGCGGCTGTGCACCATCCCGTCCTCCACCCACTCCCAGTCCTCGACGCGGCCCGTGGAGGGCGAGGCATATTGCACGACCTGATGCCGGTCGAGGTCCGCGGGATGCGCGGGGCGGCCGAAGCGGGCGAGATAGTCGGGGCTCGCGACGTTGATGAAGCGCAGTTCCCCGATGGGCCGCGCGATCATGTCCGAATCCGCCAGCGTGCCGACCCGCAGCACGCAGTCGACCCCGTCCTGCACCAGATCGATCGCGCGATCGGTCACGCCCAGCATCAGGTCGATGCCCGGGTGACGCGCGAGGAAGCCGGGGAGGGCGGGAGCGATGACGAGGCGGCCGAGGCGTCCGGGCACGTCGACGGCGAGGCGGCCCTGGGGTCCTTCGCGCTGCTGGCGGAACAGCGCCTCGGTCTCTTCCACCTCGGCCACCAGCGCCGCGCAGCGCGCATGGAGCACATGGCCCTCCTGGGTCAGCGAGACGCTGCGCGTGGTGCGATGGAGCAGCCTTGCGCCCACCCGTTCCTCCAGCGCCTGCACGGCGGCCGAGACGGAGGAGCGCGGCAGGCCGAGCATGTCGGCCGCGCGCGTGAAGCTCCCGCAATCCGCCACGCGCAGGAAGATGCGGAACAGGTCGATGCGGTCCATGCCGCATCATTGTCCGGAAATGCTGACATGTCATGTCAGAATGATCGGCTTTTTGGGCGCAATGCGCCGCGCGATAAGCCGGCCACGGGCAGCGCAGGTCGCGCTGCCGGAATTCAGGAGGATCCGGCATGGCCGATCACGGCATAGCGGGAAAGACAGTGCTCGTCGCGGGCGGCGCGAAGAATCTGGGCGGGCTGATCGCGCGCGATCTCGCCGCGCAGGGCGCGAAGGCGGTCGCCATCCATTATAACAGCGCCTCGGCCGCCGGGGAGGCGGAGCAGACGCTCGCGGTCATCCGCGAACTCGGCGCGCAGGCCGTCGCCTTCCAGGCCGACCTCACCGGCGCGGGCGCCATGGAAACGCTGTTCGCGGACACGGTCGCCGCCGTCGGCCGGCCGGACATCGCGATCAATACCGTCGGCAAGGTACTCAAGAAACCGATGACCGAGATCAGCGAGGCGGAATATGACGCGATGAGCGCGGTCAACGCCAAGGCGGCCTTCTTCTTCATCAAGGAAGCGGGCCGGCATCTGAAGGATGGCGGCAAGATCTGCACGCTCGTCACTTCGCTGCTCGGCGCCTATACGCCATTCTATGCCGCCTATGCGGGGACCAAGGCGCCGGTCGAGCATTTCACCCGGGCGGCGTCCAGGGAGCTGGGCGCGCGCGGCATCTCCGTCACCGCGATCGGCCCCGGCCCGATGGACACGCCTTTCTTCTATCCCGCCGAGGGGCCCGAGGCGGTCGCCTATCACAAGACGGCCGCGGCGCTCTCGCCCTTCACGCCCACGGGCCTCACCCATATCGAGGACATCGTGCCGTGGATCCGCTTCCTCGTCTCGGACGGCTGGTGGATGACTGGCCAGACGATCCTCGTGAATGGCGGTTACACGACGAAGTAACGGGCGCCGGGAGGGGCGGGGCCGGTCCCGCCCCCGCCCCCGCCGAACTGCGCGCCTCATACATCGCGATCGAACCCGATCGCGTTCCCGCGAAGACGGTTCCCCCGGCGCCGGGCCGGGGACCATGCGGGTTGTGCCTGCGGGGTGCTTCGCCATCGCGGACCATCGCGCGCACACCATATATAGCGGACCCCCTAGCGGCCGGTACACGAAATGGTTACATGGGCCGCCACTGATTCCCCGGCGGGGATTCCCTCAAGACCAGGTGGCGCATCCATGGACATTCGGCTCGGCCTCACTTTCGACGACGTGCTCCTGCAGCCCGGCGAATCCGATGTGCTGCCGAGCCAGGCCGATGTCTCCACCCGCGTCAGCCGCGATATCGCGCTCAACATCCCCATCCTCTCGTCCGCCATGGACACGGTGACCGAAGCGGACATGGCGATCGTCATGGCGCAGCTCGGCGGGATCGGCGTGCTGCACCGCAATCTCACCATCGAGGAACAGTGCGCCGCCGTCCGCGCGGTCAAGCGGTTCGAGAGCGGCATGGTGGTCAACCCGATCACCATCGCGCCGAACCAGCCGCTGGCCGATGCGCAGGCGCTGATGGCGCGCCACAAGATCAGCGGCATCCCGGTGGTGGAGCCCTCGGGCAAGCTGGTCGGCATCCTCACCAATCGCGACGTGCGCTTCGCCGAGAATCCGGACCAGCCGGTGCGCGAACTGATGACGCACGAGAATCTCGCGACGGTCCGCGCCGGCGTGGGTCAGGACGAGGCCCGCCGCCTGCTCCACCAGCGCCGCATCGAGAAGCTGCTGGTCGTGGACGATGGCTTCCGCTGCGTGGGCCTCATCACCGTCAAGGACATCGAGAAGGCCGTCACCTATCCGCAGGCGACCAAGGACGGCTCGGGCCGGCTGCGCGTCGCCGCCGCCACCACGGTGGGCGACAAGGGGCTGGAGCGGACCGAGGCGCTGATCGATGCCGAATGCGACCTGATCGTGGTCGATACGGCCCATGGCCATTCCCGCTCGGTCGCCCAGAGCGTCGAGCGCATCCGCAAGCTCTCCAATTCGGTCCAGCTCGTCGCCGGCAATGTCGCGACGGCCGAGGCGACCCGCGCGCTGATCGACGCGGGCGCGGACGGCATCAAGGTGGGCATCGGCCCCGGCTCCATCTGCACCACGCGCGTGGTGGCGGGCGTGGGCGTGCCGCAGCTCACCGCGATCATGGATTCGGCGGAGGAAGCGCTCAAGAGCAACGTGCCGGTGATCGCCGACGGCGGCATCCGCACCTCGGGCGACGTGGCCAAGGCCCTCGCGGCCGGCGGCGCGGCGGTGATGATCGGCTCCATGCTGGCCGGCACGGCCGAGGCGCCGGGCGAGACCTTCCTGTATCAGGGCCGGGCCTACAAGAGCTATCGCGGCATGGGCAGCGTCGGCGCCATGGCGCGCGGCTCGGCGGACCGCTATTTCCAGGCGGACATCAAGGACCAGATGAAGCTGGTGCCCGAGGGCATCGAGGGCCAGGTGCCGTTCAAGGGGCCTGCCAAGGATGTCATCCACCAGCTCGTCGGCGGCGTGAAGGCGGCGATGGGCTATACCGGCAGCCGCACGATTCCCGATCTGCAGCAGCGCGCCCGCTTCGTGCAGATCACCAATGCCGGCCTGTCCGAGAGCCATGTCCATGATGTCACCATCACGCGCGAGGCGCCCAATTATCCGACGCGGTGACCTCTCCGCCGGTCCCTGTCCTTCAGGGGTGGGGTCGGGGTGGGGCCGTGGCGTCGCGATCATTCGCCGCGCGCGCGATGCCGCGCGTCCCCCCCACCGCCCAATCCCTCCCGTAAAGGGGAGGGGCGCGCATCGGCCATGACGCCCGCCGCGCGCGTCCAGGCCGCGATCGAGCTGCTCGATGCCGTCATCGCCGCTGCCCGCGATGACGGCGCGGCGGCCGACACGCTGATCGCCCGCTATTTCCGGGACCGGCGCTATGCCGGCTCGAAGGACCGGCGCGCGGTGCGCGAGCGGGTCTATCAGGCGATCCGCCGGTTCGGCGAGGTGCCGGCCACGGGCCGCGCGGCGATGGTCGCGATGGCCGACGAGGATGCGGCGCTGGCGGCGCTGTTCGACGGTTCGCCCCATGGGCCGCCCCCCATCCGGCCGGACGAGCCGCGTGCGCGGGAAGGCGCCTTGCCGGCGTGGATCATGCCGTCGCTGGCCGCGCTGCTGGACGGGGTGGAGCGCGCGGCATTGCTGGACCGGGCGCCGCTCCACGTCCGTGTCCGGCCCGGAAGCGAGGCGGCGCTGCGCGCGCAATGGCCCGATGCGATGCCAATTCCCGGCACGCGCGCGGGCTTCGCGCTCGCGCCCGGTGCCGATGTCGAGGGCAGCGCGCTCTGGCAGGCAGGGGCCCTCGAGATACAGGATGCCGGCAGCCAGATCATCGCGCAGGCCTGTCGCGCCGCGCCCGGCCTGACGGTGCTGGACCTGTGCGCGGGCGCGGGCGGCAAGACGCTGGCGCTCGCCGCGGATATGGCAGGCGAAGGCCGGCTGATCGCGGCCGATACCGTGCGGGACCGCCTCGCGCGCCTCACTCCGCGTGCCGCGCGGGCGGGCGTCTCCGCGCTGGTCGAGACGCTGCTGCTCGATCCCATGCGGGAGGCCGGTGCCCTGGCGCCGTTGACCGCTGCCTGCGACGTGCTGCTCATCGATGCGCCGTGCAGCGGCAGCGGCACCTGGCGCCGCAATCCCGAAGCGCGCTGGCGGCTTACCGCTGCGCGGCTGGACCGGATCGCGGCGCTGCAGGCGCGGCTGCTGCGGCTCGCCGCGCCGCTGGTGAAGCCGGGCGGCCGGCTCGTCTATGCCGTCTGCTCCCTGATCGACCGGGAAGGGCGCGACCAGATTCAGCAATTCGTCAGCACCGATCCGCTATGGAGGACCGTGCGGCCCGAAGCGGCGGGGCGCGCCTGGGGCGAGGGGAGCCTGCTCACGCCGCGCCATGACGGAACGGACGGCTTTTATTTCGCGGTGCTGGAAAAAGCGTGCTAGGCAGGCCGTTCATGAACGTGGCAGCACGCGGCACCATCTGGGAGACGATCATGCGGTTCACTCCGGCCTCCATTCTTCTGGCGAGCGCCCTCGCGCTGTCCGCGAGCAGCAGTCTCGGCAGGAAGGCCGATGCGCCGCAGGTCGCCAACGCCGATGCGCGCGCCGCGCAGTGGAAGGCGCGGGGCGCCACCGCGCTGACCGCCGGCAATTATGCGAGCGCGCGCGACGCCTATGAAACCGCGCTGCTGCTCGATCCGGGCGATGCGCAGACCTATTTCGCGCTTGGCCGCATCGCGCGCGCCGAGCATATGCCCGGCAAGGCGATCCGCTATTTCGGCCGCGTGCTCGATCTGGAGCCCAACAACCAGCTCGCGCTTCAGGCCGAGGGGCTGGCGATGATGGACAAGGGCGCGACCGAAAGCGCGCGCGAGACGCTGGCGCAACTGCGCAATATCTGCCGTGAGAGCTGCGCCGCCGCCGAGCCGCTGGTCGCCGCCATCGCGGCCGGCGCGCCACGCGTCGCCTCGGCGGGAACGAGCGATCGCAACGCCGGCAATGCCGCCCCGACCAGTGAGAATCAGTGAACTGCAAGGCCGCGCTTCTGCGAAGGTCTGGGGCGCATGTGTAGGGGCATGATGATCGGCGCGACGGACGCGCCGTTGCGGTGGCTGCCGGATCAGGCAGGCGCTGAGCATCGATTTGCCCGGCGCGTCCTGATGTCGGCTCGCCAGAGCCGATCCGGGTAAAACGGCATCGGTGCGCCTGCGCAGGCAGGAGCGCAGGGCGCAAGGGCACTGCGGCTGGGTCCTGGGCTCCTGCTTTCGCAGGCGCACTGCGTCTATCCTGGTTGGAAGCTCTCCAAGGCGAGGGCGCCGCTCGGGTCCGTCAGCAGCCTCGCCACCGCGACATAGTCCGCGACGGACAGCGTTTCCGCGCGCCGGCTCGCGTCGATCCCCGCCTGTTCCAGCGCCGCGAGCGCGCCCGGCAGGGCCTTGAGGCTCTGGCGCAGCATCTTGCGCCGCTGGCCGAACGCGGCGGCGGTGAGCTTGCCCAGCATCGCGACGGAAACGCCGGGCGGCGCTTCTCCGGGCACGATGTGGACGATGGCCGACATGACCTTGGGCGGCGGCGTGAAGGCCGACCGATGGACGCGCATGGCGATGCGGGCCGTCGAGCGCCACTGGGCAAGGATCGCCAGCCGCCCATAGGCATCGCTGCCGGGCGCGGCGACGATGCGCTCGGCCACCTCGGCCTGGAACATCAGCGTGGCGGACAGCCACCAGGGCGGCCAGACCGCGCTTTCCAGCCAGTCGACCAGCAGCGCCGTGCCGACATTATAAGGCAGGTTCGCGACGATATGCGCCGGCCCGCCGCAGGTCGCCTGCGGATCGATCTCCAGCGCATCGCCTTCGATGACCCGGAGCCGGCCGGGGAAGGCGGCGGCAAGCTCGGCCAGCGCGGGCAGGCAGCGCGCATCCCGCTCCACGGCCGTGACCGTCGCCCCGGTCCGCAGCAGGGCGCGGGTGAGGCCGCCGGGGCCGGGCCCCACCTCGAACACGCGCGCGCCGGCGAGCGGTCCGGGCACCGCCGCGATCCGGTCGAGCAACTGCTCGTCCAGCAGGAAATTCTGGCCCAGCGCCTTGCTCGCGCGCAGGCCGTGCGCGGCGATCACCTCGCGCAGGGGCGGCAGCGCGGTCATGGCTTCAGGCGCTTTCGGTGAAGGCGCGCCGGCTGAGTTCGGCATCGCGCGCCATGCGCAGCGCCGCGATCATCGCGCCGGGATGCGCGCGCCCCCGTCCGGCGATCTCGAAGGCCGTGCCATGATCGGGCGAGGTGCGCACGATGGGAAGGCCGAGCGTGATGTTCACGCCATCGTCGAAATGCAGCGTCTTGATCGGGATCAGGGCCTGATCGTGATAGCAGCAGAGCGCCGCGTCGTAATTCGCCCGGCTGCGGGCGCTGAACAGGGCGTCGGCGGGATGCGGGCCGCTGATGTCCAGCCCCTCCTGCCGCAAGAATTCGAGCACGGGGCCGATGATGCGCACTTCCTCGTCGCCCAGCAGGCCGGATTCGCCGGCATGGGGATTGAGCCCGGCCATGGCGAGGCGCGGCTGCGCGATGCCGAACAGGCGGCGCAGGCCGCGCGCCGTCGCGAGCGCGCGGGCGCGGATCAGGGCCGGCGTCAGCGCCGGGATCACCGCGCCGAGCGGGATATGGACAGTGATCGGCACGACGCGCAGGCCCGGGCCCGCCAGCATCATCACTGCGTTGTCGCGCGCCACGCCGCAGCGCTCGGCGACGAATTCGGTCTGGCCGGGATGCGTGAAGCCGACCTGCGCGAGCTGCGCCTTGGAGACGGGCGCGGTCACCAGCGCCGAGGCGCTTTCGGCGCGGGCGAGGCCGGTCGCGATCTCCAGCGCCTGGAAGGCGCAGCGCGCCCCGTCGATGGTCGGCTGGCCGGGGATGGTTTCGCTGTCCTCGGTGATCTGGAGGCAGGGAAGGGCATGGCCGAACAGGCCGGCGGCCTCGGCCGGGTCGCCGATGCGCGCGACCGGCCCTTCCCATACGGCGCGGATGGCGCCCATGTCGCCCACGACGAAAAAGGACGGCAGGTCCGCCTCGTCGCGCAGGTCCCATGCCTTGGCGATCACTTCCGGCCCGATGCCGGCGGGATCGCCCAGCGAAACCGCGATCGGCGCCAGCGCGGCCCGCCGGCCGGACAGTCCTGCCGGATCAGTTATAGTCGATCACCGCGTCGCGCCGCAGGTCGCGCAGATAGGTGCGCGCCCGCTTGCCGACCCGGTCCTCCTCCATCTGCGCCATCACCTGGTCGAAGGAGGGCGCGCTGGCGTCCGGCGGATCGTCGCGGCCGCACAGCACCAGCGCGCGCACGCCGTCCGTCACGGAGCCGAAGGGCGGCGTCGCTTCACCCACCTGCATCTGGAGCATGATCGTCTGGAGCTGCGGCGGCAGGTCGCGGACCTTGATGCCGTCATTCTCGACCACCTGCGCGCCGAGCTGCCGGGCCACGTCGTTCACCGCGCCGCAGCCGCGCAGGCCGTGAATCGCGGTCCCGAACTCGTTCGCGCGCTGCTGGGCCTGGGCGGGCGTCGTGCCGGCGGGGAATTCGATGCTGATCTGCTTGAGGCTCAGCGTCGAGTCGCGCGGATCGGCGGTCAGCACCTGGCGCTTGTCGATGACGTAGAGGATCGAATAGCCGCCGGGTACGGCGAGCGGCCCGGCCACCTGCCCGACCTGCATCTGCGCGGCCGCCTGGGCGAGCGCCTCGGGCAACTGGGGGAGGCGCACCCAGCCGAGATCGCCGCCGACCGCGGCGGTCGAGGCTTCCGAATATTGCCGGGCATAGGCCTGGAAGGAGCCGCCCTGCTTGATCTGGTCGAGAATCTGCTGAGCGTTCGCCATCACCTGCTGGCTCGTCTCGGGCGTGGACGAGAGATAGATTTCGCCGATGCGATACTCGTCCTGGCCCTTGGCGGCCTTGAGCCGGTCGATCACCGCATTCACTTCGTCGTCGGAGACGTTGATGCGCGGCTGCACCTCGCGCTGGAGCAGGCGCTGCCAGGCCACTTCGCCCTGAATCTGCCGCTTGATGCTGCGCGCCGAGGACCCGTGCGCGGCGAGATAGGCCGCGAAGCTCTCCGGCGTGTAGTGGAAGTTGGAGGCGACGCGGGCGAAATTCTCGTCCAGCTCGGCCTGCGAGACCTGGATGTCCTTGGCGGCGGCTTCCTGGATCTCCAGCGTCTCGTCGATCAGGTTGCGCAGCACCTGGAGCTTCAGCCGGTCCTTCTCCTCGTCGCTCACATGCCCGCCATTGGCGAGGATGACGAGCGCGAGGCGCTGGTCGACGTCGGTCTCGGTGATGACCTCGCCATTCACCAGCGCGGTGGCGCGGCGGACATTGGGATCGCGATTGCCGAACAGCGTGACGCTGTCGGGGATGACCAGCCCGGAGGGCGGCGCGGCCGCGTCCCCCTCGTCCACGGTCTGTGCCGGCAGCGCGGGCGCGAGGAGGGCGGCGGCGAGCGTGACGGTCAGGCATCTGGTCAGGCCCACGGGCATCAACTTCACGTCAAACACATCCTTCTCAAGTCCGAACCATTGTCGCGATGGCGGGGATGGCCGGCGTCCTGCTCCATCATGGCTTAACCCCTGCTGAGCGGCGGCTGCCGCAGGGGCGCGACATGGCGGATCGTCTTACAGACCAAGATTCTTAAATACCAGCCGGAGCTGAAAGGAATTGCCGCGCTGCGCATCGCCGACCGTCTGATAGTCGCGCCGCCAGGTGAAGCCCATTTCCAGGCAGTCGTCCTCATAGGCGATGCCGAGGCGGTGGCGCACCGGCTCGAAGCCGGAAAGCTCGCTGGTGGGATCGTCGTTCGTTCCGGTGAGGTCGATATTGGTCGAGCCGAACACCGACCAGTAGCGGCCGATGGCGACGCGCGCGCCGAGCCGGACTTCCTCGACATCGCGCAGGTCCTCGACGCCCGAGGTGATGTTCCGGTCGAGCCGCAGATAGCCCATCTCGACATAGGTCTTGCGCGATCCGAGCGTCGCCTCGATCTCGTTGCGGCGCACCGCGAAATTGTCCTTGTCCAGCCGGAAGCGGTGGGTGAGCTGGATGAAGTCCTTGTAGCGGATCTGGTAGCGGCCGACGATGTCGGACAGCCGGTCGGAAAGGCCGGTGCCGTCCGGCAGCACCGTCTCGCGCTGGGTCAGCCGGTAACTCTGGCCGATCGTCGCGTCGAGGGTGAAGTCCGGCAGGTCGAGATGATAGTCGAAGCCATAGGTGATGCGCGTCGAATCCTCGAACCGGTCATAGCCGGGGAAGCGGTTGAGCGCGAACAGGTTGGAATCTTCCAGGTCGATCGCGCGCGCATCCTCGTTGGGCACGCTGAGATTGGCGAGGTGCGGCGAGACCACGAGCTGCACGCGCGGCACGATCCGCTGCGTGCCGCCGAAGGCCGCGCCGATGAACGGCCAGCGCACGTCCACCGCCGCCGCGGCGATGCCGCGCGTCTGCCAGCCTGGATCGCCGCGATAGATGATTGTGGGGCTGAGGTCGTTCTGGGCGCTGTGATAGACGTCGCCGCGCGCATAGCCGGTGAAGGTCACTTCCTGGCCGAGCCCGGTCAGCATGCTGCGCGTCCAGGTGACGCCGGCGAAGGCGCGCTGCGTGTCCTGTCCCTCGGTGCGCAGGATGGCGAGGCTGTTCGCCTGGAGCTGGATGCTGCCGCCCAGCACCGGATCGCTGATGCGCAGGCGATAGTCGATGGCGGGCAGGGCGATCGGAGTCTGGCCCGAGGAGGTGGTCGTGGTGCGCAGCGGCTGGAAGGCCCAGCCCGCGATCGAGAGATAGCTGCGCGGCGTGATATGCTCCAGGTTGAGCGTGGAGCGCAGCCGGTCCTCGCGGCTGATGTCATAGCGGTTGAGGAAAGTCCGGTCCGTCACCGCGCGGATGGACCCGGTCAGCGACCATGCGGAGTCGAACTGGATCTTGCCGCTCAACGCGATATAGCCCCGGAACCGGTCCTGCTGCGTCACCTCGTTCGGGTCGGTCAGCGAGGTGCGGTTGCTCACGGTCGTGTAGGCCGTCACTTCATAGGCGCCCTTGGAGAGCAGCGCCTTGTAGTTGACCTCCAGCATCGGCAGCACATTGCTGTAGAGCTGCGGCGTGACCGTCAGCGAGCGGTTGCTGTCGATCATGAGATAATAAGGCAGCGAGAATTCGAAGCCGTTGCGCCGGTCGTAGCCGACATTGGGGACGAGCAGGCCGCTGCTGCCCTCATCGCCGATGCTGTGGCGCAGGCCCGGCAGCGGAATGACCGGCATGCCCAGCAGCGAGAGGCGCGCGCCATCATAGCGCACCCGCTCGGTCGTGGTGTTCACCACCACCCGATTGGCCTCGATCTGCCAGCTCGGGTTGCGCGGGCAGCCTTTGTCGTCCTCCACCCGGCACGGGGTATAGGCCGCATGGTCCAGCACATAGATCTCGCCGGTCCGCTGGCCCTTGACCGCCGCGAGGCGATTGCCGTTCTGGGTGACGATCAGCAGATTGTCGATGATGCCGTCGCGCAGGCTGTCGGTGACATCCATCTCGTCGGCATAGGCCTTGTCGCCATTCTGGTTGACCAGCAGCACGTCGCCGCGCGCGATGAGCGTGCCGTTCTTGCGGTTCCACTCGACCGAGTCCGCCGCGAGCGTCGCGCCCTGCCGCGCCGCGCGCACATTGCCGCTCGCGGTGACGATGTCGCGGTCCTGGTCATAGTCGATCCGGTCCGCCTCGAAGCTGATCTCCTGCGCGGAGACCGGCTGTCCGGGCGGCGCCACGTCCACCGGCGGCGCGGGCGGGGTCTGCAGCGAGGGCGATTCTCCGGGCGTCTGCGCCCGTGCGTCTTCGGGCGCCTGCGTCTGCGCGCAAGCCGGCTGGGCGGCCACGCCCAGCAGCACGAGCGTCACCGGCAGGGCGATGCCGCGCCACGCCGCGCAGCCGGCACCGTCCTCGGCGCGGCGCGTCCAAGCCGTCAATTCGGTCCGGCAAGCCGGAATCATGCCCCGCGCGTTCACTCGCCGCCTATTGCATCGTGGCGATCCCATCGCAATCTCTTGTATCACGTGAAATCGTGCAGGTGGCGCCGTTTGCCGTGGCATCGCCCGCGCGGCTTCGCTATTCCGTGCCCATTCCGCGCGCCGTCCGGCGCCGTTCGGTCCATTCCAGGAGCTTCTTCATGCAGATCGCCCTCAGCGCAACCCGTCCCGGCGAGGTGGATTGTCTCGCCTTCCCGATCGCCAGGGGCGCGCCCGTGTCACCGCCGATCGAGGCTGCGGCGCTGGCCGCAGAGGCGGCCGCCGCCTCGCGCTTCACGGGCGATGCTGGCGCGCTGGTCGAGCTGTTCGTGAGCGAGGGCGGGCGGACGCTGCGGGTGCTGCTGGTCGGCACCGGCGAGGGCAAGGCCGCCGATCTGGAGAAGGCCGGCGCCGCCATCTCCGCGCGCCTGCTGACGTCCGGCGTCACCGGCGCGGCGGTCGACGGCGCGGGACTCGACGCGCAGGCGCTGGCCCATCTCGGCCTTGGCGCCCTGCTGCGCGCCTGGCGGATCGATATCTATCGCACCAAATTGCCCGAGAAGGCGAAGCCGACGCTGGAGACGCTGACGCTGGTGAGCGATGCCGCGGGTCTCGCCGGGGCATGGGCCGACATGGAAGGGCTGGCAAGCGGCGTCGCCTTCACCCGCGAACTGGTCTCGGAGCCCGCCAACATCCTCTATCCGGAGAGTTTCGTGGCGCGCTGCCGGCCGCTTGCCGATCTCGGCGTGGAGATCACCGTGCTCGACGAGGGCGAGATGGCGGCGCTCGGCATGGGCGCGCTGCTCGGCGTGGCGCAGGGCTCGGTGCGCAAGCCGCGCCTGCTCGCGATGCGCTGGGACGGCACCGGCGGCGCGCAGGAAACGCCGCTCGTGCTGGTCGGCAAGGGCGTGACCTTCGACACCGGCGGCATTTCCCTCAAGCCCGGCCCGGGCATGGAGGACATGAAGTGGGACATGGGCGGCGCGGGCGCCGTCGCGGGCACCATCAAGGCGCTCGCCGCGCGCAAGGCGAAGGCGCATGTCGTGGGCATCTGCGGCCTCGTCGAGAACATGCCGGACGGCAACGCGCAGCGCCCCGGCGACATCGTCACCACCATGTCCGGCCAGACGGTCGAGGTGCTGAACACCGATGCGGAAGGCCGGCTCGTCCTGTGCGATGCGGTCTGGTGGGCGCAGCAGACCTACAAGCCCGCCGTCATGCTCGATCTCGCGACGCTGACCGGCGCGATGATCATCTCGCTGGGCCATGAGCATGGCGGGGTCTTTTCCAATGACGACGGTCTTGCCAACCAGCTTCTGGCGGCCGGCCTGGAGAGCGGGGACAAGCTGTGGCGCTTCCCGCTCTCGGACGTCTATGACAAGCTGCTCGACAGCCCCATCGCCGACATGAAGAATATCGGCCCGCGCTACGCCGGCTCGATCACGGCGGCGCAGTTCATCAAGCGCTATGTCCAGGACGGCGTCAAATGGGCGCATCTGGATATTGCCGGCATGGTCTGGGCCGACAAGCCCGGCGCCACCTGGGACAAGGGCGCGACCGGCTATGGCGTGCGCCTGCTCGATCAGCTCGTGCGCGATCATTATTCGGCGGAATGAGGCATCGGCCGGGCGGCGCGGCGTTCCGGACGGACGGTCCGGGCGAAGCGCCGGTCGCGCGCGCCGGAATGAGGCCGGCCGTCGGGCCCCGAAGATCATTGATGCCCGATCGACCCTGATCCGCGCCCGTGCGCGCCGCTTGCCGCACCGGGTGGTTCATTCCGGCCCGGAACATCGCCGGGTCGATCCGCTTCCGATTGGATCGGATCGACCCCGCCTTTCCTTTGCTTGCCGTGATTTCCGGGCCGGCGGATGGTTTCATCCGCCTCGAAATCCCCCTAGAAGGCGGGCATGCAGGTCGATTTCTACCAGCTCAGCCGCGATCCCGCCGAAGCGGTCATTCCCGCCATCGCGCGCCGGATATTGGGCGAGGGCGGGCGGCTGCTCGTCGTTTCGGCCGTGCGCGGGCAGCTTGATGCCGTGTCCCGTGCCCTGTGGAGCGCTGGACCGGAAACCTATCTCGCCAACGATCACGCCGATGCGCCCATGCCCGAAGCCCAGCCGATCCTGCTGGCCGATGCCTGCGTCCCGCTGAACCAGGCCCGTCACATCGCGCTCGCCGATGGCCGCTGGCGCGAGGAGGCGCTGGGCTTCGAGCGCGCCTTCTATTTCTTCGACGATACGACCATCGACGAGGCGCGCGCGACCTGGCGCGCGCTCGGCAGGGCGGACGGCGTCACCCCGCGCTTCTGGAAGCAGGATGGCGGCCGGTGGCGGCAGGGACCGTGAACCGGGCCGGGCTCATGATCGCGGCGTGGACGCGCCTGCCGGCCGCTCAGCCGTGCGCGCCCTTCAGGCCCGCCGGCTCGCGCCACTCCACCCGGTAGAGGTCGAACCGCCGGTCCTTCACATTCTGCACCGCGCCGCTGTGCCGGCTGGTGAGCAGGTCCGCGAGGCTCAGGTCGGCAATGGCGATGGTCTCGGTATTGGGCGCCGTGTCCGCCGCCACGCCGTCGCGGGCGAAGGGGAAGTCGGAGGGCGTCAGGATCGCGCTCTCGGCATAGTGGATGTCCATATTCTCCACATTGGGCAGATTGCCCACCACGCCGGACGTCACGACATAGCACTGGTTCTCCACCGCGCGCGCCTGGCAGCAATAGCGCACGCGCAGATAGCCGCGCCGCTCATCCGTGCAGAAGGGCACGAACAGGATGAGCGCGCCCTGATTGGTGAGGTGGCGGGCGAGTTCGGGAAATTCCGAATCATAGCAGATCATCACGCCGATCGGCCCGCAGTCGGTCGGGATCACGTCGGCGCCATAGCCGCCCTTGATGTTCCACCAGCGCCGTTCGGACGGGGTGGGATGGAGCTTCTCCTGCGCATAGATGGCGCCATCGCGCAGGAAGACATAGCAGATGTTGCGGATGTCGCCGTTTTCGACGCGGGTCGGGTGCGAGCCGCCAATGATGTTGATGTCGTAGCTCACCGCCAGCTTCTGCATGAAGTCGCAGAAGCGCTCGGTATAGTCCGCGATCTTCTCGATCGCGTCGGTGGGCGCCAGCTTCGTGTTCTGCATCGAAAGCAGTTCCAGCGTGAACAGCTCCGGAAAGGTCACGAAATCCGCCTGATAGTCGGCCGCCACGTCCACGAAATATTCGACCTGTTCCTCGAACTGCTCGATCCTGCTGATGCCGCGCATCTGGAACTGGACGGTGGCGACGCGCACCGCGGCCGGCAGGCGGGGGAGGGCCTCGCTGGCCCGGCCCGGCGCATCCTCGGGCGCAAGCGGGTTGGGCCAGTACATCAGCACGGCATTGCCGCCGCTCTCGCGATCGCCGGGGAGGTAGTCGGGCAGGATGTCCCGGGCCTCGAACCCCTGGCTGATCTGGAAGCTGATGACCGGATCGCGCAGCTTGCGGTCGATGACCGCGTCCAGATAGGCCCGCGGGTCGGGATAGTCCCGGGCGCGCCGCGCATAGCCGGGCATGCGCCCGCCGAAGACGATGCCCTTCAGCTCGAAATACTGGCAGAGCTCCTGCCGCTTGCGATAGAAGCGGTGGCCGATCCGCAGGCGCCGATAGTCCGGGTCCACGCACACTTCCATGCCGTAAAGGATGTCGCCGCCGGCGTCATGGCGCGAGGCATAGCCGTCGCCGGTGATCTCCGCCCATGTGTGCGGCGCGAAGGCGAGGGCGTGGGGGACGATCAGCGTGGCGCAATGCCCCACGATCTCGCCTTCATATTCCGCGACGAACTGGCCCTCGGGGAAATTGTTGATCTGCCCGCGGACATGCGCCTGCCGCATCGCCTCGCGGCGGCCGTAGATCTTGTTGGAGAGCCGCGCGATCGCGGGCGCGTCCGCCAGCGTGGCCTGACGGATGACGAGTTTTGCCTGTGCATGTGCCATGCACAGCATATAGCGTGGCGATCGAAAGGTTCCATCTCGCGTCCCGCATCCGCATGCGGGGCGCGCTATTCAGGACAGGCGTCAGATTGCCCGCATTCCTCGTCCCCACAGTCCTCGTCTATGCCGCCGCCGCCCTGTGCGAGATCGCGGGCTGCTTCGCCTTCTGGGCCTGGCTGCGCCTTGGCCGGTCGCCGCTCTGGCTGGTTCCGGGTCTCATCTCGCTCGCGCTGTTCGCCTGGCTGCTGACGCTGGTCGACAGCGATGCGGCGGGCCGCGCCTATGCGGCCTATGGCGGCATCTACATCTGCGCCTCGCTCGCCTGGCTCTGGGCGGTCGAGGGCTTGCGGCCCGATCGCTGGGACATGGGCGGCGCGCTGCTCTGCCTCGCTGGCGCGGCGGTCATCATGCTGGGGCCGCGCGCGGCCTGACGTCCGGGGCGGCGATGCGTGGGCGCTGGCGCCGGCACGGGTGCGCGCCCCGGCCCCGACCATTATCGGACATCGCGTCCGGCGCCCCGCATCCGCCCCACTTGATCCCGCAACGCTTCGCCGCTAGAGGCCGCGCAACTTCACCGTTTCAGCCAAAAATCCGGAGCATTTCCCATGGCGGTCACCCGCACCTTCTCGATCATCAAGCCCGACGCCACGCGCCGCAACCTGACGGGCGCCGTCACCAGGATGCTGGAGGAGGCGGGCCTGCGGGTCGTCGCGTCCAAGCGCATCCAGATGACGAAAGCGCAGGCCGAGGGCTTCTATGCCGTCCACAAGGATCGCCCCTTCTTCGGCGAGCTGGTCGAATTCATGATTTCCGGCCCCGTCGTCGTGCAGGTGCTCGAGGGTGAGGACGCCGTGAAGCGCAACCGCGACATCATGGGCGCCACCAACCCGGCCAATGCCGAGCCCGGCACGATCCGCAAGGAACTGGCCGAGAGCATCGAGGCGAACAGCGTCCATGGCTCGGACAGCGACGAGAATGCGGCCATCGAGATCGCCTATTTCTTCACGCCCGAAGAGATTGTCGGCTGATCCGGCCGGGTCCGCCTCTCTGAGATCGGGAAAGGCCGCCGGAGCGATCCGGCGGCCTTTTCCTTGCGCTTCCTGTTATCGTCGAGCGGCTTCCATGAAGAGATTCGCCATCATGATCGCCCTGTCCGCCACTGCCGCCGCCACCGTGGCCCATGCCGATAGCTGGTATGTCGACTCCGTGAACGGCGACGATGCCCGCACCGGCCTCGCGCCCGATCAGGCCTGGCGCTCGCTGGCGAAGATCGCCGACGCGCCGCTCAAGCCCGGCGACATGGTGCTGCTGGTCGCCGGCTCGGTCTGGCGCGAGCCGCTGCTTATCACCCGTTCGGGCGCGGATGGCGCGCCGATCACGGTCGCGCGCACGGGGGAGGGGCCGCGCCCGCGCATCGAGGCGGGCGGCGTCGCCGAGAATGGCGTGGAAATCCGCAATGCGGACAATGTGACGCTCTCCGGGCTGGAGATCACCAACAGCGGAAGCGACGTGGCGATGCGGCGCGGCGTGTTCGTCAACGAGCGCGATTTCGGCGTCGCGCGCAACATCGTGCTGCGCGATCTTTATATTCACGACGTCAACGGCACCAATGAACGCAAGGACAATGGCGGCATCGTCTTCTCCGCCACCGCGACCGGCGATGCGACCGGCAAGCCCACCCGTTTCGAGGGCGTCACCATCGAGCGCAACCTCCTCTGGCGCGTCGATCGCTCGGGCATCGCGGGCATCAGCGACCAGGTGGCCGTTGCCCGCTGGTTCCCCAGCCGCTTCGTGGTGATCCGCGACAATGTGCTGGAGGATATCGGTGGCGACGGCATCGTGCCGCGCGGCACGGACGGCGCGCTGGTCGAGCATAATATCGTTCGCCATGCCGCCGCGCGCGCGCCGGGCTACAACGTCGCCATCTGGCAGTGGAGCACGGACAATACGCTCGTCCAGCTCAACGAGGCCGCCTTCACCCATGGCCTGCTGGACGGGCAGGGGTTCGATTCCGATTTCAACTCGCGCGGCACCACGCTGCTCTACAATTACAGCCACGACAATGAGGGCGGCTTCCTGCTCGTGTGCACGCCCGTGGCCGCCGATCCGGCCGAGAATATCGGCAACACCGGCACGGTGGCGCGCTTCAACGTGAGCTATAACGACCATGAACGGATCATCCAGCTCGGCGGCGCGAGCGACGCGCTGATCGCGGACAATGTGATCCATGCGGGCGACGAGGACATCCAGATGGTCGTCGCCACATGGTGGGACGGCTGGTCGAAGGGTGTCCAGATCCGCAACAACTGGCTGGGGACACGCGGGCAGGCGCGCTATGGCTATGAGACGAGCCGCGCGGACGGGCGCTATATCGACGCGCCGGGCTTCCCGCCGCCGCTCGATGTGCGCTTCCACGGCAATATCTACGCCGGCACGCATGTGAACCAGCCGGACGATCCGGCCGCCGAGACGCAGCGCGAGGGCGAGCAGCCCGATCGCGCCTGGGACGTCCCTGTGCTCGACCCCGCACGGCCGGACGATCTGGATGATTTCCTCGATGCCCATCGCGACTGGATGATGCGCATGCTGCGCCGGGAGCTGGGCGAGCGGCCCAGCCTCGCCCAGCCGACGCTGACCCCGCCGGAGCAGTTCCGTCGCCGGTGAAGCGGCGGTGCCGTGGGGAAAGGGGCTCGCGCGCCCCGTGGTGCATAACCGCCCCTGGGCGCCTGCTTTCACGGGAGCACATGATCCGGGGCCGAACGCCGATCCTCAATCGTGCGCCTGCGAAGGCAGGAGCCCGGGGCGGCCAGGAAAACCGCCGCCCGCCCGGCCCGATCCCGGCGGCTCCTATTCCGCCGTCGCGCCATTCTCCGCCGGCGCCGGCGCGGCCTCCGGCGCCGGTGCGGGCGGACGGATTTCCACGTCCACGCGCCGGTTCTTCGCCCGGCCCTCCGGGTCATCGCTGCCGTCGAGATGCGCATTGGGGGCGATCGGCCGGGTCTCGCCCAGCGCGACCACGCTGATCCGGTCCGCCGCCACGCCCCGCGCGATCATATAGTCGCGCACCAGCTCGGCGCGCTTGCGCGAGACGACCAGATTGTCGCCGTCGCTGCCGCGCGAATCGGTGTTGCCGCGCAGGATGACCGGTCCGCCGCTCTTCGCCACCTCCTGCGCGAGCAGGGCGTCGATGGCCTTCCGGGCGTCATCATCCAGCTTGAGGCCGGCCGTGCCGAACGGGACGATGCCCTCGATCGGCTCGGGCGGCAGCGCGATGACCGGCGCGGGCGCCACGTCAGGGCGCAGGATCGAGCGCTGCGGCCCATCGTCCGCCGCGTTGAGCGCGGCCTCGTCGGCGCCGTTCGCGACCTGCGCGGCGTTCGCGGCCCTTGCATCATTGACCGCGCCCGCATTGTCCTGTGTCCCCGGCCGGTCGCACGCGGCCGTCATCAGGCACGCCATGGCCAGTGCGCCCGTCCGCGCGGCGATCCTCTCCTTCTGTCCGATCATGCGGCTTTCCCCCTTGTTTCTCCCTTGTCCTTGCCCTTGCGCCCTGCCTGTGCCGCCGCCTGTCCGGCCGGCGGGACGTAGGACAGGATCGTGTCGCCCGGCTGCGGCGTTGGCCGCGTGGCATGCGTGAAGAAGCGCAGCCGGCTGTTCCTGCCGACGAGCAGCAGCATGTCCGCGCCTTCAGGCAGGTCGGCAAGCGCGGCATCGAAACCGAACTGCTCGCTGATCTTCGTCTTGCGGAAGGTCCAGCCGGCCTCCTCGCGCTCCATGAGCTGCTCCACGCCCAGACCGGAGGCGAAGAGCGCGCGGCCGCGCAGCGTTTCGGGCAGGGAGCGCGGATCGTCATGGCTCGCATCGCCGAGCTGATAGACATTGTCGCGCCCCAGCTTGGGCGCGAACTCGATGCAGACCAGCGCGTTATAGGCCTCGTTCTCGGACACCGCGGCGAGCACCTGGAATTGCGTGAGGTCCAGCTTGTCCTCGGTCACTTCCGCCAGGATCTCGCCATGATAGGTGGGCAGGCCTGCCTGCCGCGCGGCGGTCAGCCGCTGCCAGCTCGTGTCGCAGATGGTGACGGGCACCTCGAGCTGGCGGAGCTGCTCGGCCAGCGCGAGGCTCCAGCCGGTGCCGCCCACGATCAGCAGGCCCTGCTCGGTCGGGCCGGTGACGCCCAGCAGCCGGGCCAGCGGCCGGATCGAGAAGCCGTGCGCCAGGATGGTGGCGATCACCACCGCGAAGGAGAGCGTGACGAGGATCGAGCCGTCGCCATAGCCCAGATGGCTGAGGCGCAGCGCGAACAGGCCGGAGATGGCGACCGCCACGATGCCGCGCGGCGCGATCCACGCGACGAACAGCCGCTCGTTCCACGGCACCGGGCTGAAGGCGAGGCTGAGGAGCACCGTCGCGGGCCGCACGATGAACAGCAGCGCCAGCAGATAGGCGAGGAAGCGCCACTCGAACTGGCGCAGCACCTCGAAATCGAGCGAGGCGGAGAGCAGCACGAACACGCCCGAGATGAGCAGGACGGTGATATTCTCCTTGAAGGGATGGATGTCCCGCAGCGAATCCAGCTTCATGTTGGCAAGGGCGATGCCCATGACCGTGACGGTCAGCAACCCGGTCTCCTGCTGGACGAGATTGGACAGCACGAAGACGCCGATGACGGTGACGAGCAGCACCGGGGCCTTGAGATATTCCGGCACATGGCCGCGCGGAAAGGCCCAGCCGACCGCGCGCGCCGCGCCATAGCCGAGCAGGCCCGCCACCAGGCTCGCCGCGATCAGCGAGAGCGCGACGCTCGCCAGCGTGCCGCCCTCGTCGACGCGGCGCAGATATTCATAGGTCATCACCGCGAACAGGGCGCCGACCGGATCGTTCACGATCGCTTCCCATTTGAGGATCGCGCGCGGACGCTGGGCGACATTGCTCTGGCGCAGCAGCGGCAGCACGACGGTGGGGCCGGTCACCACGAGGATGCCCGCGAACAGGATCGCCACCGGCCAGACGAGCCCGGCGACATAATAGCAGGCGAGGGCGCCGATCGCCCAGCCGATCGGCGCGCCCAGCAGCACCAGCCGGGTCGCCGCGCCGTCCGTGCGCCTGAATTCGCGGAAATTGAGGCTGAGCCCGCCTTCGAACAGGATGAGCGCCACCGCGATGGAAATGGTGGGCTCCAGCAGGTCGCCGAACAGCCTGTGCGGATCGACGAGGCCGAGGATGGGCCCGGCGATCACGCCGGCCGCCAGCATCAGCGCGATGGCCGGCCAGCCGGTTCGCCAGGCGATCCATTGCGCGCCGATCCCGAGCGCGCCGATCAGCGCGATGACAAGTGCCTGATGATCCATTCCGTGCCGGTCACCCCCTGGCTTCAATACTGTCGACGCTCCGGTCGGTTCCCGGGGCGGGACGGCCGGTGCCATCCGGCCCACGGCTCGCTGTTATCCGCGCCCGACCTTCAGGTCGATCCCGGATCAGCCCGGATGCGCACGGACCGTCCGGCGCTCCGCCGGTGCCCGGGATCGATGGACGGGGGCGGGCCGGGGGAAGGGAGGACCCGTCGCCGGGTCAGTCGTTCCCCCGCATCTGTTCGTGATGACGTATCACTTCATCGATGATGAAGCGCAGGAACTTCTCGGTGAAATCGGGGTCCAGATTGGCTTCCACCGCGAGCCGCCGCAGCCGCGCGACCTGCCGGCTTTCGCGTTCCGGATCGGCCGGGGGCAGGGCGGCGCCCGCCTTGTATTCCCCCACCGCCTTGGTGATCTTGAACCGCTCCGCCAGCATGAACACCAGCGCGGCGTCGATATTGTCGATGCTTTCGCGGTAGCGGCTGAGCGTCTCGTCCATCCTGTCTGTCTTCCAATATGCGGGTCTTGCCGGTCGGGCCGGCATCACTCGCCGCTCGCGCGGCACAAGGCAAGCCAATTTGCTTGCCAAAGCAGCGCCGTGCCGCCACAGCACGCCTCATGAGCGCGACCATTCACCGCATGTCCGGGCGCCCGGCGCCGTCCCTCGAACCCATGATGAACCTGGTCGCTGAGGACATGAACAGCGTCAATGCGGTGATCCTGGAACGGATGCAGTCGCGCATCCCGCTGATCCCGGAACTGGCCGGCCACCTCATCGCGGGCGGCGGCAAGCGGATGCGGCCGATGCTCACGCTCGCCTGCGCGCGGCTGCTCGATTATGCCGGCACGCGGCACCACAAGCTCGCCGCCTCCGTCGAGTTCATCCACACCGCCACATTGCTGCATGACGATGTGGTGGACGGCAGCGCCATGCGGCGCGGCAAGCGCACCGCGAACCTCATCTGGGGCAACAATGCCTCCGTGCTGGTGGGCGATTTCCTGTTCAGCCGCTCCTTCGAGCTGATGGTCGAGGATGGGTCGATCAAGGTGCTCAAGATTCTCTCCGGCGCCTCGGCGATCATCGCGGAGGGGGAGGTCAACCAGCTCACCGCCCAGCGCCGCGTCGAGACGGACGAGGACCAGTATCTGGACATCATCGGCGCCAAGACCGCCGCGCTGTTCGCCGCCGCCTGCCGTATCTCGGCCGTGGTCGCCGAGCGGCCCGAGGCGGAGGAACTGGCGCTCGATGCCTATGGCCGCAATCTGGGCATCGCCTTCCAGCTCGTCGACGACGCGATCGACTATGTTTCGGACGGCGCCACCATGGGCAAGGATACGGGCGACGATTTCCGGGACGGCAAGATCACCCTGCCGGTCATCCTCGCCTATGCGCGCGGCTCGGAGGCGGACCGCAAGTTCTGGAAGGAGGCCATGTCCGGCCTGCATGGCGAGAATGCCGACCTCGCCCATGCCCAGACGCTGCTTCGCCGGACCAACGCCATCGACGACACGCTGGCCCGCGCCCGCCATTATGGCCAGCGCGCCATCGACGCCATCGCCCCCTTCGGCAATGCCCGCGCCAAGGCGACGCTGGTCGAAGCGGTGGAATTCGCCATCGCGCGGGCCTATTGAGGCCTCCGCCGCGCGGCCGGTCCGCGATTTCCTGACAGGAACGACAGGCGGGCGCGCGCCTGCCCTGGAGTGGTCCAATCCGTGCTCCTGCGAAAGCAGGAGCCCAGGGCCCAGCCGCGGTGCCCTTGCGCCCTGGGCTCCTGCCTGCGCAGGCGCACAAGCTCGTTCTATTCAGGTGGTGGCGGAACGAGAATGTAGGTTTTGCGTGACCCGGAGCGCGGTGGCCTTCTGGTTCGTGAGAGCGGAAGCGCGCAAGGCCGCCATTTGCAGCCCGCCGGAACTGAATGTCGATCCGTCCTGGCGGCGACGCATGCCAGCACTGCGACCCCGCGCCTGAACGCTTGCTCCGGCGGGGCCGGCAGGGCACGGAGAGCGCGTCATGACGCTGCCCATCCACGCCGTGCTGCCCGATCTCCTCGCCGCCCTGCGCGCGGGGCCTCGCGCCGTGCTGGTCGCGCCGCCGGGCGCGGGCAAGACGACGATGGTGGCGCCGGCCCTGCTCGATGAGCCCTGGTGCGCGGGGCAGGTCTGGCTGCTCTCGCCCCGCCGCCTCGCCGCGCGCGCCGCCGCCGAGCGCATGGCGGCGCTGGCGGGCGAGAAGCCGGGCGAGACGATCGGCTATGTGACGCGGCTCGAAAGCCGGACCTCGGCGCGCACGCGGCTGCTGGTGGTGACCGAGGGCGTGTTCCGTCGCCGCATCCAGGCCGATCCCGAGCTGGCGGGCGTCTCCGCCGTGCTGTTCGACGAAGTGCATGAGCGCAGCCTCGAAGGGGATTTCGGCCTCGCGCTGGCGCTCGACGCGCAGGCCGGGCTGCGCGAGGATCTGCGTCTCCTCGCCATGTCCGCCACGCTCGACGGCGCGCGCTTCGCCGCGCTGATGGACGGCGCGCCGGTGATCGAGAGCGCGGGGCGCAGCCATCCGGTCGACCTGCGGCACATCGGACGCGCGGCCGGGCCGCGGATCGAGGAGGCGATGGCGGGCGCCATCCGCCGCGCGCTGGCCGAGGAAGCGGCGGGCGACCTGCTCGCCTTCCTGCCGGGCGTGGGGGAGATCGAGCGCACGGCCGAGCGGCTGGCGGACCTGCCGCCGCATGTCGCGCTGCACAGGCTGCATGGATCGCTCGACCCGGCCGACCAGCGCGCCGCGCTGCGTGCCGCGCCGCCGGGCACGCGCAAGATCATCCTCGCCACCAGCATCGCCGAGACCAGCCTCACCATTGACGGGGTGCGCATCGTCGTCGATTCCGGTCTCGCGCGCCGGCCCCGGCATGATCTGGCGGCGGGCGTCACCCGGCTTGTCACCGAGCGGGCGAGCCAGGCGGCGGTGACCCAGCGGGCCGGCCGCGCCGGCCGGCAGGCTCCGGGCGTCGCTTACCGGCTGTGGGAAGCGGCGGCGACGGCCGGCCTGCCGCCTTATGATCCGCCCGCCATTCTGGAGAGCGACCTGACCGGCCTCGTGCTGGACTGCGCGGTCTGGGGCGTGACCGATCCCGCGTCGCTGCGCTGGCTTGACGCGCCGCCGGCCGCCTCGGTGAACGAGGCGCGGCGGCGGCTCGCGGCGATCGGCGCGCTGGACGGGGAGGGACGCGCCACGGCGCATGGCCGGCGCATCGCGGAGCTGCCGCTGGAGCCGCGCCTCGCCCATATGCTGCTCGCCTCGGCCGGGCAGGGCGAAGGCGCGGCGGCGGCGGACGTGGCGGTGCTGCTCACCGAGCGCGGGCTGGGCGGCACCATGGTCGATCTCGGCCGGCGCCATGCCGGCTGGATGCGCGAACGCGGGCCGAGGGCCGAGGGCGCGCGGGCGCTCGCCCGCCGCTGGATGGCGCTGACGGGAAGCGAGCGGCAGGCCGGCGCGCGCGCGGACGACGAAGCGCTGGCCCGCGCCCTCCTGCGCGCTTTCCCGGACCGGGTCGCCCGCCGGCGCGACGCGAGCGGCGAGACGTGGATCAGCGCCGGCGGCCGCGCCTTCCGGTTGGACCCCACCGATCCGCTGGCGCGGGCGGACTGGCTCGCGGTGGGGGAGATACAGGGCAGCGCCGCGGGCGCGCGTATCCTCTCGGCGGTGGCGACCGATGAGCAGGGCGTGCTCGCGGCGATGGCGGGCCGGGTCGAGGAGCGGCGCTCGGTCCGCTGGCGCAAGGATCTGGGCGGCATCGAGGCGCTGCGCGAACGCTGGCTGGGCGCGATCCGGCTCGCCAGCGGACCCGACGAGGCGCCGGAGCGCGGCGCCATCGTCGCCGCGCTGGCGCAGGCGCTGCGCGGCGAGGGGCTGGGATTGCTGCCCTGGGGCAAGGCGGCCGAAACCCTGCGCGTGCGCGCCGGCTTTGCCGGTCTGGGCGAGCCGGTGAGCGATGCGGCGCTGTTGGCCGATGCGGAGGACTGGATCGATCTGCTGCTGCCGGCCGGACAGCGCCGGCTGGGCGCGATCGACCCCGGGGCGCTCCATGGCCTGCTCACCCAGCGGCTGGGCTGGGACGCCATGCAGCGCATCGAGTCGCTCGCCCCCGCCGCCTTCACAAGCCCCGCCGGGAGCCAGCATGCGATCGACTATGGAGCGCCCGCTGGTCCCACGGTCGAACTGCGCGTGCAGGCGCTGTTCGGGCTCGCGGCGCATCCGACGGTGGGCGTCGAGCGCATCCCCCTCGTCCTGTCGCTGACCTCGCCGGCCGGCCGGCCCATCCAGACGACCCGCGACCTGCCGGCGTTCTGGCGCGGCAGCTGGGCGGACGTGGCCAGGGAAATGCGCGGGCGCTATCCCAGGCATCCTTGGCCGGACGATCCCGCCAGCGCCAGTGCGACCCTGCGCACGAAGAAGGCCGATGCGCGCGGCCGGTGAAGCGGGGCCTTGACAGGAACGCCTCGCCTGAGCGACGGCAGCACGGCTCAATCAGGGAGTATTTCATGTCCGCGCGGATCTACCAGATGCCCAAGAACGCCATGCAGTCCGGCAAGGCGCGCACCGCGACGTGGATGCTGGAGTTCGAGCTGGCCGAGGCGCGCAAGCCCGATCCCATGACGGGCTGGGCGGGCTCGGGCGACACGCAGGAGCAGGTGAAGCTCCAATTCCCGAGCGAAGCCGCCGCGCGCGCCTATGCCGAGCGGTACGGCATCGACTATCATGTGGTCACGACGCCCCCCAAGACACTGAAGATACAGGCTTACGCGGATAATTTCCGCTGAGGTTCTGCCGCCCGACGGGCGGCCGGGCTGAAGGCATTGCCTCCGGGGAAATCCCTCGATTCGATCAAATCAGTGCTCCTGCGAAGGCAGGAGCCCAGGGCCCAGCCGCAGTGCCTTGCGCCCTGGGCTCCTGCCTGCGCAGGAGCACGGTTAAGGTTCGTCGTCGGAAAATGTCCGGGACTCGTCTGCACAGGAACAGCGCCTCGCCCCCTCAGAACTGGTCGGCGATGTCCATCATCCGCGTGAGCCGGCGCGGCGCCACGGCGCGCCAGCTCTTGGCGAGCCATGAAGCGACATGCTCCCAGTCGACGCCCGGGCGGTCCAGCCGGAGGGCGATCCAGCCCGAGGCGCCATAATAGGCCGGGCGGTAATAGATGTCCGGTTCGGCCTCGATGAAGGCGTTCATCTCGTCCGGTCCGCTGGTCTTGACCAGCAGCGCGATCGCCTCCTCGCCATGATGACGCACGGAGACATAGGCGAAGAACTTGCCTTTCTCGCCGCCCACGCGCCAGCCCGGCGCGCCGTGGGACGTGCGCGCGTCGGTCTCCGGCAGGTCGCGGGCGAGCGCGTCGACCTTCGCGATGATCCAGTCGGGGTCGCGCTCGCGGCCGACATAGTCGGCGAGCATGGCCGGGTAGAGCTGATATTCGGCGTAGAGCACGCGCTGCGCCAGCGTCTCGGCGGTGTCGCCGGGCAGGATGGCGACCGGGATCTGGCCCAGGATCGGCCCTTCATCCAGTTGGCTGGTGACGAGGTGGACGGTGCAGCCGCCATGCGCGTCGCCCGCGTCGAGCGCGCGCTGGTGGGTATGCAGGCCGGTATATTTCGGCAGGAGCGAGGGATGGGTGTTGAGCATCCGTCCCGCCCACCGATCGACGAAACCGGGCGTCAGGATGCGCATATAGCCGCACAGCGCCACATAGTCCGCGCCGATCCGCTCCAGCTCGGCATGCATGATGTCCTCATGGACCTCGCGGGCGAGGTCGCGATGACTGTGCGCGAAGGTGGCGATGCCCTCGGCGGCGGCGACGGTCAGGCCCTTCGCGCCGGGCACATTGGAGGCGACCAGCACGATCTCATAGGGGCAGTCCGGCCGGCGCGAGGCGTAGAGCAGCGACATCATCGTCGTGCCCGTGCCGGACAGCATCACCGCGACTCTGGCCTTGGACATGGATTCGCCTCCCGAACCGTTCACCCCGAGCATCCTGAAGGTCTGGTTCCGCCTTGGAAAGAAAGACAGGGCCTCGGCAAGCCCGGCCCCGACTGTGCCCGATCAGGCGTTATGCGTCGCCTGCCATGGCGCCATGGCGCTCCAGGTCTCGGCGGACCCGGAGACGGTGCACCCCTTCGGCCCCGCCTCGATCGCGCCGATCCGGTGGACCGTCTCGCCCGCCTCGGTGAGTGCCGCCGTTACGCGCCCGACATCGCCGGGCGCCACGACCACGGCCATGCCGATGCCGCAATTGAAGGTCCGCGCGAACTCGCCCGGCTCGATATTCCCCTGCGCCTGCAGGAAGGCCATGAGGCGCGGCTGGGGCCAGAGATCGGCATCCACATGGGCATTGAGGCCATCGGGCAGGATGCGCGGGATATTCTCCAGCAGGCCGCCGCCGGTGATGTGCGCCATGGCGTGCACCTTGCCGGCGCGCACGAGCGGGAGCAGCGGCTTCACATAGATGCGCGTGGGCGCCATCAGCGCGTCGATCAGCAGCGTCTCGGGGTCGAACAGGGCGGGGCGGTCGAGCTTCCAGCCCTTGTCGGCCGCGAGGCGACGGACCAGCGAATAGCCGTTGGAATGGACGCCCGAGGAAGCGAGGCCGAGGATCACGTCGCCTTGCGCCACCTTGTCGGCGGTGAGCACGTCGTCGCGCTCCACCGCGCCCACGCAGAAGCCGGCGAGATCATAGTCGCCCGGCGCATACATGCCCGGCATTTCCGCCGTCTCGCCGCCGATGAGGGCGCAGCCTGCCTGCCTGCAGCCCTCGGCGATGCCGGCGATCACGCGTTCGGCGACGCCGTTGTCCAGCTTGCCCGTCGCGAAATAGTCGAGGAAGAAGAGCGGCTCGGCCCCCTGCACGATGAGATCGTTGGCGCACATGGCGACCAGATCGATGCCCACCGTGTCGTGCCGGCCGCTGTCGATCGCCAGCTTGAGCTTGGTGCCCACGCCGTCATTGGCGGCGACCAGCAGCGGATCACGGAAGCCCGCGGCCTTCAGGTCGAAGAAGCCGCCGAAGCCGCCGAGATCGGCATTGGCGCCCGGGCGCCGGGTCGCGCGGGCGAGCGGCGCGATGGCGCGCACCAGCGCATTGCCGGCGGCGATATCCACGCCGGCCTGCGCATAGGTATAGGGAGCGGGTGTGTTGTGCTTGGAGTCCATGCCCCGCGCCTTACCAAATCGGGCTTGGTTTTCCAGAGCAATGCCGCCAAAAGGGCGCCGTGACGCTCAGCCTGCCTTTCCTGCGCCCGATCCACATCCTGTTCGCGGCCGTTCTCGCGGCCTTTGCGGCGGTTCTGGTGGCGCAGATGGAAGGCGAGCGGGGAATCGCGCCGATCGCCTCCAACGGCGATTTCGAGGTGCGCGATGTCCATGTCGACATCGAGGGGCCCAATGCCGACGCGGCGCGCACGGCCGGCTGGAAGCTGGCGCAGCGCCTCGCCTGGCGCTCGCTCTGGACGCGCACCAATGGCGGGGCGGGGCCGATGCTGGGCGACAGCGTGCTTGACGGGCTGGTCTCGGGCATCGAGGTGCAGCAGGAGCAGATCGGCCCGAAACGCTATATCGCGACGCTCGCCGTGATGTTCGACCGCGCGCGCGCCGGGCAGGCGCTGGGCGTGAGCGGGCAGGTGATGCGCTCCCCGCCGCTGCTGGTGATTCCCGTCCTGTGGGACGGCGGCGCGGCGACGACCTTCGAGCGGCCGACCGAATGGCAGAAGGCCTGGGCGACGTTCCGCACGGCGGACAGCGCCATCGACTATGTGCGCACGGCTGGCGACGGTGCGGACCCGATGCTGCTCAATGCCGGCCAGCTCGGCCGGCGCGGGCGCAACTGGTGGCGCATCCTGCTCGATCTCTATGGCGCGGCGGACGTCATCATGCCGATCGCGCGGCTGGAGCGGAGCTGGCCGGGCGGCCCGGTGACCGGCCGGTTCGCGGCGCGCTACGGCCCGGACAACCAGTTCATCGGCACGTTCGCCCTGCGCGTGGAGCGCGATTCGGACATTCCGCGCATGATGGCGCAGGCCGTGCAGCGGATGGACCAGCTCTACACGCAGGCGCTCACGAGCGGCATCCTGCGGCCCGACCCCTCGCTGGTGATCGAGCAGCCGCTGAACGCCGTCGAGATCGACAATGTGAGCGAACTCGACGACCTGATCGGCGCGCTGCCGGCAGAGGAAGGCGTGGCCGCCACGGCATCGGGCAGCTATGCCGTCCAGGTCGATACGCCGACCGCCGAGTCGGTGGGCGAGATCCAGACCTTGCTGCGTGCCATCCCCGGCGTCCGATCGGCCTCGACGAGCAGCCTCGCGCTGGGCGGCACCTCGGTCATGCAGGTCGGCGCGGACATCTCCGTGGACCAGCTCCGCGCGGGGCTGGAGGCGCGCGGCTTCACGGTCGCGACGTCCGGCACGACGCTGCGGATCGTGCGGCGCGGGGGTGCGCCGGCGCCGACTCCGGGCGGGGGCGCCCGATGAGGCAATTGCCGCTCCCCATGGCCTGGCCGGGGCGCGATGAGACGGGGCATCTTCTGGTCCATTCCGGCAATGCCGGGGCCGTGGCGCAATTGCGCCGCTGGCCGGACTGGACCTCGCCCTGCATGCTTCTGCTGGGCCCCCTGCGCTCGGGACGGAGCCTGATGGGCCGGCTGTTCGAGGCGGAAACGGGCGGGCTCGCCATCGATGACGCGCCGCGATGCGACGAGACGCGCCTCTTCAATCTCTGGAACGAGGCGAAGGACGGCGGCTGGCCGCTGCTGCTCATCGCGCAGGACGTGCCCGCGACATGGCCGGTGCGCCTGCCGGACCTGCGCACGCGGCTCGGCACGGCAGAGATCGCCCGGATCGAGCCCCCCGACGAGGCGGGCGTGGCGGCGCTCATCGCGCACGGCCTGGAGACGGCCGGATCGCCTTTCGCGCCGGACCTGCCGGAATATCTCGCCCGCCGCATCGCGCGATGGTATGAAACCATCGACAGCGTGATCGTCCGGCTCAATTCCGCTTCCCTGGCGACGGGCCAGAAGCTCAGCATCGGCCTTGCGAAGGAGATTCTGGATCTTGCCGAGCCGGGCGCGCCCTGATGCGGGACTTGCGGATCTGAAAGGCGATGAGGGAAACGAGCGCAGTGGCTGAAGCCGACCCCAATGTGTCGATCGCCGAGGCGGGCGCACGTTATTTCAATCGCGAACTGTCCTGGCTCAATTTCAACCAGCGCGTGCTGGAGGAGGCGAGCAACGATGCGCATCCGCTGCTGGAGCGGCTGCGTTTCCTCTCCATCTCGGGCAACAATCTCGACGAATTCTTCATGGTCCGCGTGGCCGGCCTCAAGGGCCAGCAGCTTCAGGGCGTGGAGCTGCGGTCCGCCGACGGGCTGACTCCGGTCCAGCAGCTCGACGCGATCGCGGTGAAGGCCGATGCGCTGATGCTCGAGCAGCAGCGCGTCTGGCATGAACTGCGCGGCAAGCTGCGCGGCGCGCATATCGTCGTGCTCGATCAGGAGCCGGTCGATGCGAAGGCCGAGGCCTGGCTGCGCGCGCATTTCCTGGAGCAGATCTTCCCGGTCATCACGCCCCAGGCGCTCGATCCGGCGCATCCCTTTCCCTTCATCCCCAACAAGGGCCTGAGCCTGTTCTTCGATCTCGTCCGCCAGTCGGACAAGGAGCGGGTGCAGGAGCTGGTCATCCTGCCCGCGACGCTCCCGCGCTTCACGCGCCTGCCCGGCAAGGCGGCGCGCTATATCGCGATCGAATCGCTGGTGCGGCGCTTCTCTGCGCTGCTGTTCCCCGGCTTCGAGGTGCGGGAGAGCGGCGTGTTCCGCATCCTGCGCGACAGCGACATCGAGATCGAGGAAGAGGCGGAGGATCTCGTCCATTATTATCGCAGCGCCATCAAGCGGCGGCGGCGCGGCCGGATCATCCGGCTGGAGATGGAGCGCGGCGTCGCCGAATCGGTCGAGGACATGCTGCAGACGATGATGCATGGCCATGAGGCGATGACGGTCGATGTCGACGGCTTCATCGGCATCACCGATCTCGACCAGCTCGTCGAGGAGGATCGGCCGGACCTCAAGTTCACGGCCTATGTGCCCCGCTTTCCCGAGCGCATCCGCGAATATGGCGGCGATTGCTTCGCGGCGATCCGCGCCAAGGACATCGTCGTCCACCATCCCTATGAGAGCTTCGATGTGGTCATCGCCTTCCTCAAGCAGGCGGCGGACGATCCCGATGTGGTGGCGATCAAGCAGACGCTCTATCGCGCCGGCAAGCAGAGCGCGATCATCCGCGCGCTGATCGACGCGGCGGAGGCGGGCAAGTCGGTGACGGCCGTGGTGGAGCTGAAGGCCCGGTTCGACGAGGAGCAGAATCTGCTCTGGGCGAGCCAGCTCGAGCGCGCCGGCGTGCAGGTCGTCTATGGCTTCATCGAGTGGAAGACGCACGCCAAGATCTCGATGGTCGTGCGGCGCGAGGGCGAGGGGTTCAAGACCTACTGCCATTTCGGCACGGGCAATTATCACCCCGTCACCGCGCGCATCTATACGGACCTCTCCTTCTTCACGGCCGATCCGCGCGCCGGGCGGGACGCGGCGCAGGTGTTCAACTACATCACCGGCTATGTCGAGCCGCATGCCATGGAGCTGCTCTCGCTCTCGCCGCTCACGCTGCGCGCGCGGCTGGAGGAACTGATCGACGCGGAGATCGGGCATGCCCGCGCGGGCCGGCCCGCGACCGTCTGGGCGAAGATGAACAGCCTGGTCGATGCCGCCATCATCGAGAAGCTCTATGCCGCCAGCAACGCCGGCGTGCGGATCGAGCTGATCGTGCGGGGCATCTGCTGCCTGCGCCCCGGCGTGCCGGGCATGTCCGACAATATCCGCGTCAAGTCGATCGTCGGGCGGTTCCTGGAGCATAGCCGCATCTGGGCGTTCGGCAACGGGCAGGCCCTGCCCAACAACGGGGCGAAGGTGTTCATCAGCTCGGCGGACTGGATGCCGCGCAATTTCGACCGGCGCGTCGAATATATGCTGCCGATCGAGAATCCCACGGTGCACGACCAGATCCTCGATCAGGTGCTCGTCGCCAACCTGCTCGACAATGAGCAGAGCTGGACCCTGCGGAGCGATGGCAGCTATGTCCGCGTCAGCCGCGGCAATGCCCGGCGGTTCAATCTCCATACCTATTTCATGACGAACCCCTCGCTTTCGGGGCGCGGCGCCGCGCGACGGAAGGAGGGCGCCGTGCCCAAGCTGACACTGTCGTCGCGTGACTGAGGGGAGCCGCGCCGCATGACCCTGCTGGACCGATTGGCCCGACGCCCGATGCAGACCAATCTGCGCGGCGCGCATTTCCGGCGCATGGCGATCGTCGACATCGGCTCCAACAGCATCCGCCTCGTCGTCTATGACGGGCCGCGCCGCGCGCCGTTCACCCTGTTCAACGAAAAGGTGATGGCGGGGCTGGGCGCCGAGCTTGGCCGCACCGGCAAGATCGGCCGCGCCGCGATGGACCGGGGGCTCCACGCGCTGGAGCGCTTCGTGCGCCTCGCGCACGAGATGGCGGTGGACGAGCTGCGCTGCGTGGCGACGGCCGCGGTGCGCGACGCCAGCAACGGGCCGCTGTTCATCGCCCGCGCGGCGGAACTGGGGCTGGAGGTGGAACTGCTCTCCGGCGAGGAAGAAGGCATGGCCTCGGCGCATGGCCTGCTCTCCGGCATGCCGGATGCGGACGGCATCATGGGCGATCTGGGCGGCGGCAGCCTGGAGCTGGCCCGGGTGCGCGCCGGCGCCGTCGAGCGCGCCGTCTCGCTGCCGCTCGGGGTGTTCCGCGTGGGCGAGGCGCGGCGCGGCGGGCGCAAGGCGCTGGCCGAGCAGCTCGATGCGATGCTGCGCGCGCGCGGCTTCGCCGATGTCGGGAAGGGCCTGCCTTTCTACATGATCGGCGGGAGCTGGCGCGCGCTGGCGCGGCTCGACATGCAGCTCACCGGCTATCCGCTGCCGATCCTCCATCATTATGAGATGCCGGCCGGGCGCCCGGCCGCGCTGGTCCAGTGGCTCGAACGCGCGCAGAAGGCGGAGCTGAAGACCGTGCCCGCCCTGAGCGGCGCGCGCCTGCCCAGCCTGCCGGACGCGGCGCATCTGCTGGCCGTGCTGGTCGACCGGCTGCAGTCGGACGGGCTCATGGTCTCCGCCTTCGGGCTGCGCGAAGGGCTGCTGTTCCAGCAATTGCCGCCCGAACTCGCCGCGCAGGACCCGCTGCTGGTCGCCGCGCGCGTGGAGGGCGAGGCGCAGGGGCGCTTCGTGGGCCATGGTGACGCGATCAGCCGATGGATCGCGCCGCTTTTCGCCGATGAGGCGCCGGAATGGGCGCGCATCCGGCTCGCGGCCTGCCTGCTGGCCGATGTCGGCTGGCGCGCCAATCCCGATCTGCGGCAGGTGCGCGGCCTGGAATTCGCGCTGCACGGCAACTGGGTCGGCATCACGGCGGCGGAGCGCGCCGTGCTGGCGCAGACGCTCTATACCAATTTCGGGGGCGGCGGCATCGCGCCGTCACTGGAGCGGCTCGCCTCTCCCGACATGCTGGCCCGCGCGACCCAGTGGGGCCTCGCCATCCGCCTGTGCCAGCGGCTGTCCGGTGGCGCGGAAGGCCCGCTCGAAGGCGCGTCGCTGCGGATCAGCGACGGCACGATCATCCTGCATCTCGATCAGGACTATGCCAGCCTCGCCGGCGAGGCGATCGACCGGCGTCTCCGGCAACTCGGGCAGACGATGGGGATGGGCTTCCTGCTGGATAGCTGAGCGGTGATCGGGCCTCGAATGGAGGCGTGCCGGGCCGCGCGCGGGCACGGCCCTGTCGATCTCGGGGCCCGATCCGGTCAGCCGCAGCGCGCGCTGGTGATCACCATGTCGTCGTCATAGCTGACGGTCAGCCGGTCGGGCCGGAAATCCATGGTCATGGGCGAGCGGGGCGGGCCCCAGCGCAGGGTGCGGGCGCCGGACCGGGCGAGCAGCTGCGCGCCGGTCCCGGCCGTGGCCTTCTGGCCGATGAAGGCATCGAGCCCTTCATTGGCGCAGGGGCCGGCATCGGCCGTCGGCGGCGGCGCGGAGGATGCGGGCGGCTCGGCCGTCGCCGCGGCGCAGGCGGGAAGCAGCAGGAAGGCGAGAAGCGGCGTGGTCCTGATGAACATGGTCACAGCTCCGTTCTGGTCATCAGCAGCTTACCATCCTTGACCGCGAAGGCCATATGTCCCTCCACAAGCGCGAGGGCATCGCGGCCGAACTGCTCGAAGCGCCAGCCCTGGAGGATCGGCAGGTCCTTGCGCACGCCGGCGGCGAGCAGTTCCAGATCGTCCGAGCGGGCGAGCAGGCGGGCCGCAACGTTGATCTCGCGCGAGCGGATCTTGAGCAGCAGCTTGAGCAGGTCCGCGACCAGCGCGCCTTCCTTGCCGAGCCCGGGGCGGCCGGGATCGCGCTCGGGCATCTCGTCGCGGGGCAGGGGCGCGGCGGACTGGACGGCGTTCATCAGGCGCGCGCCGATGTCGTTCGTCTTCCAGCTCATCGAGAGGCCGCGCACCTTGCCAAGATCGTCCTGCGCGCGCGGCGGGTGCGAGGCGAGGTCGGCCAGCGTCTCGTCCTTGACGATGCGGCCGCGCGGCAGATTCTTGTCGCGCGCCTCGATCTCGCGCCAGCCGGCGATGGCCTTCAGGCGCCCCAGCACATCGGCCTTGCGGCTGGAGATGCGCACGCGCTTCCACGCCTCGCCGGGATTGACCGCATAGTTGCGCGGATCGCCCAGCCGCTCCATCTCCTGATCGAGCCAGACGCCCCGGCCGGTGGTGCGCAGCTCCTCCAGCATGCGGGGGAAGATTTCGGCGAGGTAGGTCACGTCGCCGATGGCATAGTCGATCTGCCGCTTGTCGAGCGGGCGGCGGGCCCAGTCGGTGAAGCGCGCCCCCTTGTCGAGATGGACGCCCAGCCATGAGTCGACGAGGTTGGAATAGCCGATCTGCTCGCCCTGGCTGAGCGCCATGCTGGCGATCTGCGTGTCGAACAGGGGGAAGGGCGTCTTGCCGGTGAGATTGTAGATGATCTCGATGTCCTGCCCGCCGGCATGGAAGACCTTGAGCACATCCTCATTGTCGACCAGCAGGTCGAGCAGCGGGCCAAGGTCGATGCCGGGCGCCTTGGGATCGATCGCGGCGGCTTCCTTGCCGTCGGAGATCTGGAACAGGCAGAGATCGGGCCAGTAGGTGTTCTCGCGCATGAACTCCGTGTCGATCGCCACGAAGTCTGCGTTCGCCATGCGGGCGCACAGGGCACTCAGCGTGGCGGTATCGGTAATCAGTGGATGGATTTGCATATGGCAGTTGATCTTATTATGGGCCGGTCCTCGGTCGGACGCCGGGCGAGCGGCCAGTTTTATGTCCCTTAGCTTTCCCGGTTGTCTTTGTCATTCATCCTTCAGTCCCGCAATGAGGGACAGGAAATAAAAGGCAACAATTCGCCATGCACGCCTATCGCACTCATACTTGCGGCCAGCTCCGCGCGGGCAATGCCGGGGAGACGGTCCGTGTCTCGGGCTGGGTGCATCGCAAGCGCGACCATGGCGATCTGGTCTTCATCGACCTGCGCGATCATTACGGCATCGTCCAGATCGTCACCGAGGTGGACGGTCCGGTCTTCTCGGTGATCGAGAGCCTCAGGCCCGAGAGCGTGGTGACGATCACCGGCACGGTGGAAAAGCGCGCGGCCGAGGCGATCAACCCGAACCTGCCGACCGGCGAGATCGAGGTGCGCGTCTCCGAGGCGGTGGTGCAGTCCGCCGCGCAGGAGCTGCCGCTGCCGGTCGCGGGCGAGCAGGATTATCCCGAGGATGTGCGCCTGCGCTACCGCTTCCTGGACCTGCGCCGCGACACGCTGCACGCGAACATCGTCAAGCGCACGAAGATCATCGCCGAGATGCGTGCGCGGATGGTCGAGGCAGGCTTCACCGAATATTCGACGCCGATCCTGACGGCCAGCTCGCCGGAGGGCGCGCGCGACTTCCTCGTGCCCAGCCGCATCCATCAGGGCAAATTCTATGCACTGCCGCAGGCCCCGCAGCAGTACAAGCAGCTCCTCATGGTGGCGGGCTTCGACCGCTATTTCCAGATCGCGCCCTGCTTCCGCGACGAGGACCCCCGCGCCGACCGCCTGCCGGGCGAATTCTACCAGCTCGACCTCGAGATGAGCTTCGTCACGCAGGAGGACATCTGGGCGACGCTGGAGCCGGTCATGTCCGGCGTCATGGAGTCGTTCGCCGAGGGCAAGGCGGTGACGCCGGCCGGCCAGTGGCCGCGCATCCCCTTCGACGAGGCGATGCTGAAATATGGCAGCGACAAGCCGGACCTGCGCAACCCGATCCTCATCTCGGACGTGACCGAGCATTTCGCCGGCTCGGGCTTCGGCATCTTCGCCGGCATCGTGGAGAGCGGCGGCGTGATCCGCGCCATTCCCGCGCCGGGCGCGGGGGCGGGCAGCCGCAAGTTCTTCGACGACATGAACAACTGGGCGCGCGGCGAGGGCTGCTCGGGCCTGGGCTATATCAACATCAAGGATGGCGTGCCGGGCGGCCCCATCGCCAAAAATCATGGTGAGGAACGCACGGCGGCGCTGATCGCGGCGCTGGGCCTGGGCCCCGATGACGGCGTGTTCTTCGCCGCCGGCAAGGCCGAGCAGGCGGCGAAGCTCGCCGGCCTTGCGCGCACCCGGGCGGGCGAGCAGCTCGACCTCATCGACAGGGACCGGTTCGACCTGTGCTGGATCGTCGACTTCCCCTTCTATGAGTGGGACGAGGACGAGAAGCGCCTCGACTTCAGCCACAATCCCTTCTCCATGCCGCGCGGCGGCCTCGATGCGCTGCGCGATGAAGACCCGCTGTCCATCAAGGCGTTCCAGTATGATGCCGTGTGCAACGGCTATGAGATCGCCTCGGGCTCGATCCGCAATCACAGCCCGGAGACGATGGTCGCCGCCTTCGAGAAGGTGGGACTGAGCAAGGCGGACGTGGAGGAGCGCTTCGGCGGCCTCTATCGCGCCTTCCAGTACGGCGCCCCGCCGCATGGCGGCGCGGCGTTCGGCGTCGATCGCATCGTCATGCTGCTGTGCGGCGCGCAGAATCTGCGCGAGATCACGCTGTTCCCGATGAACCAGCGCGCCGAGGACCTGCTCATGGGCGCGCCGTCGCCGGCCAGCCTCAAGCAGTTGCGCGAGCTGCACATCCGTGTGGTGGAGCCGCAGAAGGGCTGAGAGGCCTTTACTGTATTGATACAATAACACGATTGAGCTAGGGCATGGGCTTCGTTCGCGGAGTGATGCCCATGCCCCTGTTTCGCGCCTCTGCCCTGCTGGGTGCAACCCTGCTTGCCGCCCTGCCGTTCGCGGCGCCGGCCCGGGATTTCGATCCCGGCGCGCTCAAGCCGCCGGTCCATGGCGCGCCCAACCAGCTGATGGTGCTCGGCACGCCGCATCTTTCCGGCTGGCCGGACAGTTTCGATCCCGCCCTGCTCGGCGGCCTGATCGACCGGCTCGCGGGATGGCGCCCCGGCATCATCGCCATCGAGGCGGTCTCGGGCATGCAGTGCGACGAGATGCGCCGCTATCCGGATCGCTATGCGGAGTCGATCACCGATTATTGCTGGGACACTGCGCCCGCCCGCCAGGCGACCGGGCTCGACGTGCCTGCCGCCACGCAGGAAGCCGGGCGCCTCCTCGCCCGGTGGCCCGCGCAGCCCACGCCGGCGCAGCGCCGCCATCTCGCCGCCCTGTTCCTCGCCGCGGGCGATCAGGCTTCCGCGACGGTGCAGTGGCTGCGCCTGCCGGAAAGCGAGCGTCATGCCGGCGACGGGCTGGACACCGCGCTGGTCGCGCGGCTGATCACACTGCAAAGCCGGCGCAACGAGGTCTATTCGATCGCGGTGCCGCTCGCGGTCCGGCTGGGGCTGGAGCGGCTGCTGCCGATGGACGATCACAGCGCCGATGCGCCGGTGCCGGACGAAGCGGCCTATGGCGCGGCGATCGGCAAGGTCTGGGCCAACCCCGCCACGGAGCGCCGAAAGGCGCTGGAGGCGGCGCTGATGGCCGGGATCGGCACGAGCGATGGCGTGATTGCGCTCTATCGCGGCTATAATGCGCCCGAGCAGGCGAAGCTCATCTATGACAGCGATTTCGGCGCGGCGCTGACCGATCCCTCGCCGCAGCGCTTCGGGCGCGGCTATGTCGGCTATTGGGAGACGCGCAACCTGCGCATGGCGGCCAATATCCGCGACGCCATGGCGCTCGCGCCGGGCCGGCGCACGCTGGTCATCGTCGGCCTCTCGCACAAATGGTATCTGCAGGCCTATCTCGACCAGATGCACGACCTTCATGTGGTGGACAGCGAGACGCTGCTGCGCTGAGCGGGCTTGACCGCGCCCCGGGCGGGGGGGAAGGATGCGCCCATGGCCATCGATCTCTCCGACTATGAAAAGGGCGCCGATTATGACGGCGACTTCGACAAGGATCTGGAAAAGCTGCAGAAGCGGCTGGAGAAGATCCAGGTCGCCCATATCGTGCACCACAGGCGCAGCGTCGTCATGCTGGAAGGCTGGGACGCGGCCGGCAAGGGCGGCATCATCAAGCGCATGACCGGCCTGCTCGATCCGCGCTATTACAAGGTCTGGCCGATTTCCGCGCCGAGCGAGGAGGAGGAGGGCCATCATTTCCTCTGGCGCTTCTGGACCCGGCTGCCGGCCGACCGGAACATCGCCGTGTTCGACCGGAGCTGGTACGGCCGCGTGCTGGTCGAGCGGGTCGAAGGCTATTGCGTCGAGAAGGAATGGAAGCGCGCCTATGACGAGATCAACGAGTTCGAGGCGCAGCAGGTCGACAGCGGCACGGCGATCGTCAAGCTGTTCGTCCATGTGACGCAGGAGGAGCAGGACAAGCAGCTTGCGCAGCGGCTGGACGATCCCTTCAAGCGCTGGAAGACTGGGACGGAGGATTATCGCAACCGGGCCCGGCGCAAGGACTATCTGGCGGCGATGCACGACATGTTCGCCCGCACCGACAAGCATTGGGCGCCCTGGCATGTGATCGACGGCAACGACCGCAAGTCAGCGCGCATCGCCGCGCTCCGGACGGTCGCCGACGCGCTCGAGCGGCATGTGCCGATGGACATGCCGGACAATGATCCGGCCGTGGTCGAACTGGCCCGGCAGGCCTATGGCTACGAGCCGAAGGCGTAGGGTGATTTCGAGGCGGATGGGGTCATCCGCCGGCTCGCAAATCGCGGCAAGCAAACGGAAAAACTGAGTTGATCCGCTTCAAACGGCGTCAGTGCGCCTGCGCAGGCAGGCGCCCAGGGTCTTCCGCCTGGCGCCCAGCGGCGTGCTGTAGGAATCAGTGCTCCTGCGAAAGCAGGAGCCCAAGGCCCAGCCGCAGTGCCCTTGCGCCCTGGGCTCCTGCCTTCGCAGGAGCACAAGTTGGTTCTATCCGGGTTCTGATTTATTTGCCGCGATTTCCGAGCCGGCAGGTGATTCCACCTGCCTCCAAATCACCCTGGCTGAAACCGCGCAGGCTCCCCCATGCGCGATCGCACGGGCAGTGCGCCGCGCCCCAGGTGCGAGCCTGTGCGCCGGCTCATGGTCTCGTCTGCCGCGTGACCTCAGGCGGGATAGCGGATCGTAAGGATTTCCCATTCCTTCTCGCCGCCGGGCAGGGCGACGCGGCGCAGGTCGCCGACCGTGGCGCCGCGCAGGGCGCGGGCGAGGGGGCTGTCCCAGCCGATCCGCCCGTCGCCGGCCTCCGCCTCGTCATTGCCGACCAGCGTCACGGTCCGCTGGCGATCCTCCTCGTCCGCGATGGTCACGGTCGCGCCGAAGAAGACGCGGCTCTTGTCCGGCTGGGCCCCCGGCTCGACGACCTTCGCGGCCTTCATGCGCTGGGCGAGCCAGCGCAGGCGCCGGTCGATCTCGCGCATGCGCTTGCGGCCATAGAGATAGTCGCCATTCTCGCTGCGGTCGCCATTGCCGGCCGCCCAGCTCACGATCTCGACGATGCGGGGGCGCTCCTCGCCCAGCAGCAGGTCATATTCGGCGCGCAGGGCCGCGAAACCGGCGGGCGTGATGTAGTTCGGCCGCTCCGCGCCGCTCACTTCTTGCGGCGCCGCTTGGTCGCATAGAGCAAGGCCGCCGCCACCGCCGCCGAGCCGATGCTGACGCCGGCCGCGACGCCGAGCCCGACCCAGGACGGGCGTGCGGGCGCGGATGTGGGCGTCTCGCCAGCGGGCGGCAGCGTCTCCGCGGCTTCGGATGCGCTTTTCTCTTCGGTCATGATGGATCGTCTTTCCTGGTGGAGAATCGTGCGGCTCAGCCCGGCCGGGATTTGCCGAGATAGCGGCTGAGCGGCGCATTGACCGCCGACAATTGCTGGCGCGGGTTGAGCATGTCGTAGATCACCGCGTTCTCGAGCACGCGCTGCACATAGTTGCGCGTCTCGAAGATCGGAATGTCCTCGACCCACTCGACCACGTCCGTCCCGGCGAGGCGCGGATCGCCATTGGCGCTCAGCCAGCGGTTCACATTGCCGGGCCCGGCATTATAGGCCGCGACCGCCAGCACATAGCTGCCGCCATAATAGTTGAGCATGCGCTGGAAGTAGCTGCTGCCCAGCCGCATGTTGTAGCCCGGGTTCCAGAGCTGGCTCTCGTCATAGCCCACGCCCAGCTTGCCGGCGGTCTCGCGTGCCGTGGCGGGCATGAGCTGCATGAGGCCGCGCGCGCCGACCGGGCTGATCGCGCGCGGGTAGAACTGGCTCTCCTGTCGGGAAATGGCATGGATCATCGTCCAGTTCGCGCTCAGGTCGTCGGGCACGTCGAGGCTCGGATAATAATCGCTCGCGGTCTCGGCGAGGCCGCTGGACATGCCGGCCCGCCGCGCGTTGACGCGCAGGTCCGGCCGCCCGAGCGACCGGGACAGCTCGCTGACCAGCGCCTGGTCATGATCGGTGAGGGCCGTGCGCGCGATCGCGTAGAGCATCTTGCTCTGTTCGAGATACTGGCCGTCGGCGCCGAGTTGCCGCGCCGCGCGGACCACGCTGCGATTGTTGAAGGCCGTCCGCTCGGCCGGATCGATGCGGACGGCATGCGCCGCCGCCGGCCGGGGAATGGGGCGGCCCAGCCGCTCCAGCGACAACTGGCCATAATATTGGTCGCCGAACGCGCTGGCGCGCGCGAAATAGCTGCTGGCGGCATCGGAGCGGCCGGCGGCCAGCGCGGCGCGGCCGGCCCAGTAATAGCCCTTGGAGATGGTCTGCGGCGACCGCGCCGCGTTGCCGTAGCGCTCGAACATGGTCTCGGCGTCCGCCGGGCGGCGCAGATGGTTGAGCGCGGCCGTGCCGGCGAGCCAGACGAGGCTGGTATAATCGTCGCGCACGCCGAGCGTCTGGAGGCTGATGTCCGTGCCCGGCGCGAAGGCATCGTCGACCTTCGAGGCGATGGCATAGGCCAGCGACCATTGCGTGTCGTTCGCCGCGGCGCGGGCCTGGGCCAGCAGCACCTCGTACCAGGACTCGGGGTCCGAGGGCATCATGGCGAGCGGACCCCGTCCGGCCAGGAGCTGGCGCGCGGCCATGCTGTTGCCGGTGTCGACCAGCCAGCGCGCCTTGTCGGCCATATAGCCCGCGTCCATCATGCCGATGGGGTCGGCGGCGGCCATCTTCTGCGCGGCATCGGGCGCCTTGCGCTGGAAGGCGATGCGCGCGGCGATCACGGCCTGACGCGTCACCGGCACGAAGGCCAGCACGCGCTCCGCGACGTCCGGCCGCTTCTTCCAGAGCGCCGCGTCGGCGCGGCGGAGATTGTCGTCCGGGGTGAAGCTGCTGCCGAACTGAGCGCGCAGCCGGTCCTCGACCGGCTGGTCCATCGGCCCCGCCACCCAGGCCAGCCGCGCCATCTCGCGCGCCTGGTCGAGCCGCGCGAGGCGGGCGAGGGTCAGCGCATGGACGGCCCGGGCCTGCGCGCTCTGCGCCGGGAAGCGGTCGAAGAAGGCGAGGATGCGCGAAGGATCGTCGACATCCGGATTGATCGAGCGCTCGGCCACGCCGCGCAGCCGGGCTTCCTCGGGCCAGCCGGGATTGGCGAGCAGGAAATCGGCATAGGTCGCGAAGCCGAGCGTGTCGCTGCGCGTGATGCGGCGCCAGGTGTCGATGGCGGCGCGGATCTGCGCGTCGCTGGCGGCGACGGGCTGCACCAGGCCGCTGCCGGACTGCGCGATCTGCGAGGACGCGACGGTCGATCCGGAGGCGAGCACGGCAAGAAGCACGAAGGCGGGCAAGCGAAGGTCTTTTCCCATGCGCATCATTATGGCAGAGCCTCGATGATCGAGCGGTGAACGGGCGCGTACATGAGCCCTTTATGCCCGTCCCTGTGCGCGCTTTGAAGGAGTTTTTTGATGTTTTCCGGCTCGATTCCGGCACTGATTACGCCATTTCGCGATGGAAAGGTGGACGAAGCCGCCTTCCGGACGCTCGTCGACTGGCAGATCGACGCGGGTTCGAGCGCGCTCGTGCCGTGCGGAACGACCGGCGAAAGCGCCACGATGACCATAGAGGAGCATAATCGCGTCGTGCAGATCTGCGTGCGGCAGGCGGCCGGGCGCGTGCCCGTGATCGCCGGTTGCGGCTCCAACGACACGCGCATCGCGCTCGAGCATATGTATGCCGCGCAGGCGGCCGGCGCCGCCGCCGCGCTCGTCGTCGCGCCCTATTACAACAAGCCGAGCCAGGACGGGCTCTACCAGCATTTCGCCTATCTGGCCGCGCGCTGCGACCTGCCGATGATCCTCTACAATGTGCCGAGCCGCACGATCGTCGACATCGGCGTGCCGGTCATCTACCGGCTGGCGGAGGAATTCCCCTCCGTGGTCGGCATCAAGGACGCCACCGGCAATCTGGGCCGCGTGACGGCGCAGCGCCTCGCCTGCGGGCCGCGCTTCTGCCAGCTTTCCGGCAATGACGAGACGGCGCTGGGCTTCAATGCCATGGGCGGGGTGGGCTGCATCTCGGTGACGGCCAATGTCGCCCCGCGCCTGTGCGCCGATTTCCAGGCCGCCTGCGCGCAGGGGCGCTGGGAGGATGCGCGCGCGCTGCAGGACCGGCTCTATCCGCTGCACGACGCGATGTTCTCCGATTCCTCGCCCGGCCCGGTCAAATATGCCCTATCGCGGCTGCGGGGCGATCTTTCCGCGGAGACGCGGCTGCCGATCACGCCGCCTTCCGGTGCCTCCCGCGCGACGGTCGACCGGGCGCTGGAGATCGCCGGTCTGGTTTAGGGCCGGTTCATCTCCTAAATCTATCATTCCGCTTTCGAGAAGATTCCATCCATGGCCCGCCCGCGTCCCCAGACCTTCAACAAGGTGAAGACCGTCGCCGAGAACCGGCGCGCGCGGTTCGACTATGCCATCGAGGACGTCTATGAGGCCGGCATCGTGCTGCGCGGGACGGAAGTGAAGTCGCTGCGCTTCGGCGACGGCTCGATCACCGAGAGCTATGCGGAAGTGAACGACGAGGAAATCTGGCTCATCAACAGCAACATTCCCGAGTTCAGCCACGGCAATCGCTACAATCACGAGCCGCGCCGTCCGCGCAAGCTGCTGCTCTCCGCGCGCGAGATCGCCAAGCTGCACGGCGCCGTCGCGCGGCAGGGCATGACGCTGGTGCCGCTCAGCGTCTATTTCAACGAGCGCGGCAAGGCCAAGGTCGAGCTGGCGCTCGCGAAGGGCAAGAATGTCCGCGACAAGCGCGACACCATCAAGGAACGCGACTGGAAGCGCGAGCAGGGCCGCCTGCTGCGTGATCGCGGCTGATCGATGGGCAAGCGCTGGGATCGCCTCACCGCCTGGTGGCACGCCACCATGCCGACGCGCGAGAGCCTGGAGCAGAACCGGATGCTGCGCCCCGTCGCGCATCGGGTGCTGGCGCCGGAGCTGTGGCGCTTCACGCGCCGTTCCGTGCCGCGCGGCGTGGCGCTGGGGCTGCTGGTCGGCATCTTCCTGCTCATCCCGGGCCTGCAGATCGCCGGGGCGGCGCTGCTTGCGCTGCCCTTCCGCGCGAATGTGCCGATCGCCGCGGCGATGACCTTCCTCTCCAATCCGGCGACCACGCCGTTCCTGCTGGCGGCCTCCTACTGGATCGGCTCGACGCTGCTCGGTCATTCGGGCAATGTGACGCAGATCATGGCCCTTATGGAAAGGCATGCGAGCGTGAACGAGTGGCTGCGCTGGGTCTTCTCCGAAACCGCGCCGACCCTGCTGTTCGGTCTCGCGATCCTGTCGATCGCGTGCGCGGCGGTGGGTTATCTCGTCTCCGGCTGGCTGTGGCGCGCGCGCATGGGGCGCAAGTGGCGGCACCGCGCCCATGGGCGCGCCGCGCGCGAGGCTGAGGGGGAGAGGGAGAGCGCCGCGCGCGTGCTGGGCGAACCGGTTTCATGAAGGCGATCGGCCCGGGCACGCACCGCGGCGACCTGCTGTCGCTGACGGCGGACAAGCCCCGCGTGAAGCCCTGGCCGGCGATCGCCGGCGCGGCGCTGCTGAGCGGCGCGCTGCTGCTGTGGATCGTGGGCGACAGCGTGCTGGCCGGCGGTTTCGCCGCCGCCGTCATCGCCGGCGGGACGCTCATCTGGTATGCGCGGCGCCTCTTCCCCGCCGTCGAGGCGGATCAGGCGGTCGTCACGGACTGGACGGTGGCGCGCGCCGCCGCCCAGGCGGCCAATCTGGCCATCGCCGTCACCGACCGGACCGGCCGGATCGTCTGCGCCAGCGATCAATATGGCGAATGGTTCCCCGGTTATCCGGTGCCGCCCGAGATCAAGGTGGCGCAGCGCGATCAGGAGCGGCTGGCGCAGGCCGGCCGCGCCGCCTGGCGCGACGGCGAGGCGGAGGTCCAGGGCCTCGCGCGCGGCAGCCTGATGCTCGACGTGAAGGTGATCCGCACCGGCCGCGTCGACGATTACCTGCTCTGGCGGTTCGCCAGCGTGCGCCAGCACAGCGTGATGGACGACTATCTGCGCGTGATCGAGGGCGAGGCGGGCACGCAGATCGCGCAGGCCGGCCTCATGTGCGCCATGATCGGCGGGGAAGGGCGCATCCGCGCGGCCAACGCCGCCTTCACCCTGCGCGCCACCGGCCGGCCGGAGAGCAACATCATCGGCCGGGATTTCGCCAGCTACATGCGCGTGGACGCCAAGGGCCGCGTGTTCTTCGCGCAGGAAGAGACGCTGGCGACCCCGATCCGCATGATCCAGGTGCCGCTGCGGCCGGACGATCCGTCGAGCCTGCTCGTGCTCTTCATGATGGACGACAGCGTCGCCTCGGTGGATGGGCTCTCCAGCCTCGCCTATGTCGAGACGCTGCTCTCGCTGCTGCCCTTCGGCCTCGGCATGGCGGACCGGGACGGGCGGCTGCTCTTCTACAACAATGCCTTCGCCCGCGCGGCCGGCATCGCGCCGGACGAGCGCCCGAGCTATCCCGGCGACCTCGTCATCAGCGAGGATCAGGCGGCCGTGGCCGACGCGATCCGGCGCTACGCGATCGGCCCCCAGATGTCGGGCGACATGCATGTGCGCCTGCGCGCGGTGCCCGATGAGCCGGTCTCGCTCAGCCTGGCGGGCGTGCGCGGTCTGGGCGAGGCCGCGGTGCTGCTCAGCCTCAAGGACAACAGCGAGGAAGCGCGCCTCAAGCGGCAGGTGGCGCAGCAGACCAAGATGCAGGCGGTCGGCCAGCTCGCCGGCGGCGTCGCGCATGATTTCAACAATATCCTGACCGCCATCATCGGCCATTGCGACCTCATGCTGATGCGCCACACGCCCGGCGACAGCGACTATGACGACATCCAGCAGATCAAGTCGAACTCGAACCGGGCGGCGACGCTCACCCGCCAGCTCCTCGCCTTCTCGCGCCAGCAGACGCTGCGGCCGCAGATCCTGCAGCTGCCCGATGTCGTGTCCGAGGTCTCCAGCCTGCTGAAGCGCCTGCTGGGCGAGGATGTGAAGCTGGAAGTCTATCATGGCCGCAATCTGGGCGCGGTGCGCGCCGACCCCGGCCAGCTCGAGCAGGTGATCGTCAATCTCGTCGTCAACGCGCGGGATGCCATGCCCGATGGCGGCACGGTGACGATCCGCACCTTCGCGGTCCCGGCCGACGACGTGCGCGCCATGAAGAACGAGATCATGCCGATCGGCGACTATACCGGGCTCAGCGTGGGCGACACGGGCGTGGGCATCGCGCCGGAATTCATCGGCAAGATCTTCGAGCCCTTCTTCACCACCAAGGCGGTCGGCAGGGGCACGGGGCTCGGGCTCTCCACCGTCTATGGCATCATCAAGCAGTCCGGCGGCTTCATCTTCCCGGAATCCGAGATCGGCAAGGGGACGGTGTTCAACATCTATCTGCCGGTGAACGCGGTCACCGCGGAGGACGCGGCGGCGGCGTCCACGCTCGGCCGGCGGCGCGCGCCGAGCGAGACGTGGGGCACCGGCACCATCCTGCTCGTGGAGGACGAGGACATGGTGCGCAGCGTGGCCGAGCGCGCGCTGGCGCGGCAGGGCTATACGGTGCTCACCGCCAATGACGGCGAGCAGGGCCTGGCGCGTCTCGCCCAGGCCGAGAAGGTGGACCTGCTCATTTCGGACGTGGTGATGCCCGGCATGGACGGCCCCGCCATGGTCCGCGCGGTGCGCGCGCAGCATCCGGACATGCCGGTGCTGTTCATGTCCGGCTATGCCGAGGAGCAGTTGCGCAAGTCCATCGACATCGAGAATGTCTCCTTCCTGCCCAAGCCCTTCTCGGTCACCCAGCTCGCCGAGGCCGCGCGCGACGTGCTGGCGGCGGCAAGGGAGGGGACGGGGAAATAGTCCAATCATCCTGTTTGGGGCATGATTCGCGGCCGGACGGCCATGGCTCGGCGCGCTGATCCACTTCTTCCCCTTTTTCTCCGCGTCTTCGCGCCTCCGCGTGAGATCATTCCCCTCACCCGGGGGCGCGGCGGGAGAAAAGGGCCTCCTCGGGGCGTTGCGCGATTATTTCTGTTCCACTCTTGTTCTATCGGAACAAATAGGATACATCCTCGGGTGCGGCAGGGGCATCATGCCCCGTTTGACTTCCATGGGGAGCAGCATCATGACGGCAAGTCTCAAGCTCATCGACGGCAACAAGACGGGAACCATGGAACGGCAAAAGGCACTTGAAGCGGCTCTGGCCCAGATCGACCGCGCGTTCGGCAAGGGCTCGGCCATGCGGCTGGGTTCGAAGGAGGCGATGCAGGTCGAGGCGATCTCGACCGGCTCGCTCGGCCTCGATATCGCGCTCGGCGTGGGCGGCTTGCCGCGCGGCCGGGTGATCGAGGTCTATGGCCCGGAAAGCTCCGGCAAGACGACGCTGGCGCTGCATGTGATCGCCGAGGCCCAGAAGACCGGCGGGACGGCGGCCTTCATCGATGCCGAACATGCGCTCGATCCGGTCTATGCCCGCAGGCTCGGCGTGAATATCGACGAGCTGATCGTGTCCCAGCCGGATACGGGCGAGCAGGCGCTGGAGATCACCGACACGCTGGTTCGCTCCAATGCGATCGACGTGCTGGTGGTCGATTCGGTCGCCGCGCTCGTGCCGCGCGCGGAAATCGAGGGCGAGATGGGCGACAGCCATGTGGGTCTGCAGGCCCGGCTCATGTCGCAGTCGCTGCGCAAGCTCACCGGATCGATCAGCCGCTCGCGCTGCATGGTGATCTTCATCAACCAGCTGCGCATGAAGATCGGCGTCATGTACGGCAATCCCGAGACGACCACGGGCGGCAACGCGCTCAAATTCTATGCCTCGGTGCGCCTCGACATCCGCCGCACGGGCCAGATCAAGGATCGCGACGACATTGTCGGCAATGCGACGCGGGTGAAGGTGGTCAAGAACAAGGTGGCGCCGCCCTTCAAGCAGGTCGAGTTCGACATCATGTATGGCGAGGGCATCTCCAAGGTCGGCGAGATACTGGACCTGGGCGTCAAGGCCGGCGTGGTCGAGAAGTCGGGCGCGTGGTTCTCCTATGATTCGGTGCGCATCGGTCAGGGGCGCGAGAACGCCAAGCAGTTCCTCAAGGACAATCCCGAGCTGATGGACAAGCTGGAGAAGACCATCCGGGCGAAGACCGAAACCGTGGCCGAGGGCATGATGACCGGGCCCGATGCCGACGACGCCGGCGAGGACTGAGGCATGCCCGCGCTGGACGCCGTGCTGGCCTATGTCGAATTGCCGGTCGCGGACAGCGAGGCCAGCGCGCGCTTCTTCGAGCAGGCGTTCGGCTGGTCGCTGACCCGCTTCGGGCCGACCTATGCCGGCACCATGGGGCAGGGGACCGATCTTGGTCTTCAGGGGGACGGGGCGGAAGCGCCGGCGGCGGCGCTCCCGGGCATCCGCGTGACGGATCTGGACGCGGCGCTGGCGGCCGTCGAAGCGGCCGGGGGCGTGGTCACGAAGCCGGTCTTCGCCTTTCCGGGCGGCCGCCGCTTCCATTTTCGCGAGCCGGGCGGCAATGAGCTTTCGGTGTTCGTCGAGACCTGAGGCGCGCGCGCGCCGGTTCTTCCCTTCCGGGCAGACGTCTCCTCGCCATCCTGCGATCCGGTTTTCGGCGGGAATGGCGGATGCGGGACATGGGGCGCGGGGCTTCGGCCTGCTCGGTTCGCCGCGCTGCACTCCCCGCTTGTCGCTGGGCACCGCATCCCTTAAGTCGCGGCCATGACTTCGACCAACGATATCCGCCGCTCGTTCCTCGACTATTTCGGGGCCAATGGTCATGAGATCGTGGCTTCCGCGCCGCTCGTGCCGAACAACGATCCGACACTCATGTTCGTCAATGCCGGCATGGTGCCGTTCAAGAACGTGTTCACGGGGCTGGAAACGCGGCCCTACAGCACCGCGACCTCATCCCAGAAGTGCGTGCGGGCCGGCGGCAAGCACAATGATCTCGACAATGTCGGCTATACGGCGCGGCATCACACCTTCTTCGAGATGCTCGGCAATTTCTCGTTCGGCGATTATTTCAAGGAGCGTGCCATCGCGCTCGCCTGGGGCCTCATCACCCGGGAATGGGGGATCGACCCGGACCGGCTGACCGTCACCATCTATCACACCGACGACGAGGCCTATGGCCACTGGAAGAAGATCGCCGGCCTGCCCGACGAGCGGATCATCCGCATCGCCACGTCGGACAATTTCTGGTCGATGGGCGACACGGGACCTTGCGGGCCCTGTTCCGAGATCTTCTACGATCATGGCGACCATATCCCCGGCGGTCCGCCCGGCAGCCCGGATGAGGATGGCGACCGGTTCGTCGAGATCTGGAATCTCGTCTTCATGCAATATGAGCAATATGCGGACGGCACGCGCATCGACCTGCCGCGCCCGAGCATCGATACCGGCATGGGGATCGAGCGCATCGCCGCCGTGCTGCAGGGCGTGCACGACAATTATGATACCGACACGTTCAAGGCGCTGATCGCCCAGTCGGTGGCGCTGACGAAACAGCCGGCCGAGGGCGAGGCGCGCGCCAGCCATCGGGTGATCGCGGACCATCTGCGCTCGTCCAGCTTCCTCGTCGCCGATGGCGTGCTGCCGGCCAATGAGGGCCGCGGCTATGTGCTGCGCCGGATCATGCGGCGCGCCATGCGCCACGCGCATCTGCTGGGCGCGGCGGAGCCGCTGATGTACCGCCTCGTCGGCGGGCTCGTCGCCGAGATGGGCGCGGCCTATCCCGAGCTTGTCCGCGCCCAGCCGCTCATCGAGGAGACGCTGCTGCGCGAGGAGACGCGCTTCCGCCAGACGCTCGACAAGGGCCTGAAGCTGCTCGACGAGGCGGTGGCCGGTCTGCCGGCCGGCGCCACCCTGCCCGGCGAGACGGCCTTCCGCCTCTACGATACCTATGGCTTCCCCTACGACCTGACCGAAGATGCCCTGCGCGCGCGCGACCTGACGGTCGATCGCGCCGGTTTCGACGAAGCCATGGCCGCCCAGAAGGCGGCCGCCCGCGCGGCCTGGAAGGGCTCGGGGCAGAAGGCGTCCGAGGACGTCTGGTTCGACATCGCCGAGAGCGAGGGCGCGAGCGAGTTCACCGGTTATCTGGGCGATGAAGGCGATGGCCGCGTGGTCGCGCTGGTGCGGGACGGAGCGCGCGTCGACCGCGCCGGCGCGGGCGATACGGTCACCATCCTGACCAACCAGACGCCTTTCTATGGCGAGAGCGGCGGTCAGGCCGGCGACACCGGGCTCGTCACCGGCGCCGACGGGCTGGTGGCGCACATCACCGACACGGCCAAGCCGCTCGGCCGCCTCCATGCGCATCAGGCGGACATCGAAGCCGGGGCGGTCGCCGTCGGGGATATCGTCCACCTGAAGATCGACGCCGCGCGCCGTGACCGCATCCGCGCCAATCACAGCGCCACGCACCTGCTGCACGCGGCGCTGCGCAAGGAACTGGGGGCGCATGTGACGCAGAAGGGCAGCCTCGTCGCGGAGGACCGGCTGCGCTTCGATTTCTCCTATCCCGAGCCGCTCACGGCCGCGCAGATCGCAGCGGTCGAGGCGGACGTGAACGCGCAGATCCGGGGCAATGCCGCGGTCGGCACGCGGCTCATGTCCCCCGAGGACGCGATCGCGGCGGGAGCCATGGCACTGTTCGGCGAGAAATATGGCGAGGAAGTGCGCGTCCTTTCCATGGGCCGCGCGGGCGATGCGCCCTTCTCCGTGGAACTGTGCGGCGGCACCCATGTGCATGCGCTGGGCGACATCGCGCTGTTCAAGATCATCGCGGAAAGCGCGGTCGCGAGCGGCGTGCGCCGCATCGAGGCGCTGACCGGCGAGGCCGCGCGCCAGTGGCTCGTCCATCGCGACGAGCAGTTGCGCGCCGTGGCGGCATCGCTGCGCACGACGCCGGACGAAGCGCCGGCGCGCGTGACGGCGCTGGTCGAGCAGAGCCGCAGGCTGGAGCGGGAACTGGCGGACGCGAAGCGTGCGCTCGCGCTGGCGGGCGCGGGCGGGGACGCCGGATCGGCGGCCGCCGCGCCGGAGATCGTGAACGGCTACAAGCTGCTCGCCCAGTCCTTCGACGGGCTCGATCCCAAGGGGCTGCGCGGGCTGGTGGACGAGGCCAAGGGCCGGCTGGCGAGCGGCGTCGCGGTCGTTGTCGCCGTCAATGAGGGGCGCGCGAGCATCGCGGTCGGCGTGACCGATGATCTGACGGGCCGGTTCAGCGCGGTCGATCTGGTCCGCGCCGGCGTCGTGGCGCTGGGCGGGCAGGGCGGCGGCGGCCGTCCGGACATGGCGCAGGGCGGCGGCCCGGACGGCGCGGCGGCGGGCGCGGCCATCGAGGCGATCAAGGCGGCGCTGGCGGCGGCCTGAGCCCGGGCGCGGGCTCTTCCGGCCGCCGATCCGCCGCTCAGGAGGAGACGTAGCCATGACCGACGCAGCCCCCAAGCTCGAAATCCACCCGATCCATCTCGACAGTCGGGGCGGCGCGACCAGCGAGCCGCCCTTCACCGGCGCGATGCAATGGTATGCCGACTATGGCGCCCGCCATGCGGCGGATGGCGCCGCGGGCCGGCTGGTCAGCGAATACCGGTTCACGGAAAGCTGGACGAGCTGGGAATGTCATCCCGTGGGCGCCGAGATCGTCTATTGCCTCGCGGGCGAACTGGTCCTGCATCAGATGTCCGCCTCCGGCGAGATCGCGACGATCGCCCTGCAGCCGGGCCAATATGCGATCAATCCGCCCGGCGTCTGGCACACGGCGGACGTCGCGGGCGAGGCGCGGGCGCTGTTCATCACCGCCGGCGAGGGGACGCAGCACCGGCCGCGCTGAGCGGCTCCGTGCGCGGAGATGGTTCATGAACCGGCATGTCGTCATTTCGGGCTGCTCGGGCGGCGGCAAATCCACGCTTCTCGCCGCGCTGGGCGCGCTGGGTCATGCTATCGTGGAGGAGCCCGGCCGCCGGATCGTGCGCGCCGCGCGCGGGGGCGACAGAGGGCCGCTCCCCTGGGTCGACCTGGCGGCCTTCGCCCGGCGCGCGCTCGCGCTGGCGCTGGAGGATCGCCGGGCCATGGCGGATGAGCCGGGCTGGGTCTTCTATGATCGCGGTCTCATCGATGCCGCCGTCGCCCTGTCAACGGCGACGGGCCTTGCGATCGGCGACCTGCTGGAAGGGACGCCGCCCTATCATGGCCGCGTGTTCCTCGCGCCGCCCTGGCCGGACCTCTTTCGCGAGGACGCCGAGCGCCGGCATGATCTGGCGGCGGCGATCGCTGAACATGAGCGTCTCGCGGCCGCTTATCCGGCGCTGGGCTATGAGGTGGTGACTCTCCCCCGCCTGCCGGTCGAAGCGCGGGCGGACTTCCTGCTGGCCCAACTGAGCCTGTAGATGCCGGGAAGTCCGAGGGCAGGCGTCCGGTGTGTCGTGACAATGCTTGCGCCCTCATGCCCGAGCACGAGAGAGAGCATGGCCGGCCCGGCGAGGCGCTGACGTGCGCTGGTCTGCGGCTGGTCTGCCGGGTGATACCGAAGCGATCGTCGCGTCGGCGCTGGCGCGGACAGCGGCCGGGCACGCGGCCAAATGCCGCTGCTCCGCTGCTCAGGTGGCGCCGGCTTCCCCGGCTTCCTCCATCCGGCGGCTCCGCAGGCGCGGGGCCCGGTCGAGCTTCGCGGCGGCCTTGATCTCGTTCTGGAGATCCTCGCGCTTCTGGTGGACCGAGGCGATGACCGGTCCGACCGCGAGGCCGAGATCGACCAGCGCGGTTTCGGCCAGATGGAGCGAACTTTCGAGCGTCTCGGGCACGGCGTCGCTGGCGCCGGCGCTGTAGAGTTCGGCCGCATGCTGCGTATCGCGCGCGCGCACGATGATCGGCAGGTCCGGCGCCCAGCCGCGCACGCGCCGGGTGATGCGCACCGCAAGCACGGGATCGTCCATGGTGATGATGAGCGCGCGCGCATGGCCCAGGCGCAACCGGTCGAGCGTGTCCGGGCGCGCCACGTCGCCGAAGCGGACCGTATAGCCTTCCCGCCGCGCTTCCCGGACGATGTCGATATTGCTCTCGACGGCGACATAGGGGATGTCGTGCACGCGCAGCAGGTCCGCGATCATGCGGCCCACCCGGCCGAAGCCCAGGATCACCGCGTCCTGCCGCAACGGGCTGTCCGGCTCGTCGTCCTGCACGCGAAGGTCCACCCGGCGGGCGATGTCATGGCCCACACGGGCGAGGATGGGCGTGACGGTGAGGCCGATCGCGGTCGCCATCTGCCAGAAGGCGGCGGTCTGGCTGCTGATGAGATTGGCGGAGACGGCCGTGGCGAGCACGATGAGGGTCGTTTCCGAGGGACTCGCCATCAGCATGCTGGTCTCCAGCGCGACGCCGCGCCCCACGCCGGCCAGCCGCAGCAGGATCGCCGTCACGGCCGACTTGGCGACGATGACGGCGGTGATGGCGAGCAGCAGCTTGTCCCATTGGCGCAGCAGGGCGAGCGGATCGATGCCCATGCCCACCGTCAGCAGGAAGACGCCGAGGGCGAGGCCCTTGAACGGCTCGGTCATCCCCTCGACCTCGCCACGATAGTCGGTCTCGGCGATGAGCAGCCCGGCGACGAGCGCGCCGACGATGGGCGAGAGACCCACCGCCACGGTCGCGAGGCTGGACACCATGACGACGAGCAGGCTGGCGGCCAGGAAGACTTCCGGGCTCTTGGCCCGCGCGGCCTGCGCGAACAGGCGGGGCAGGATGAACCGGCCGCCGATCAGCATGGCGCTGATCATCAGCCCCCCCATGAGGACGACGGTGGCGAGGTTCTTCCAGCCATCCTCCGCCACATTGGGCGCCATGGCGCCGAGCGCGAAGACGATCGGCACGAGCGCCAGGTCCTCGAACAGCAGCATCGCGAAGGAGGCCTTGCCGACCGGCGACTGCGTGCCCGCGATCGGCAGGACGAGCGCCGTCGAGGACAGGGCGAGGGCGAGGCCAAGGCCGATCGCGGCATACCAGCTATCCCCGGCGATCACGAAGCCCAGGCCGATGAGCAGGGCGCTGGCGAGCAGTTCGGCCGCGCCGATGCCGAACACGAAGGCGCGCATCGACCAGAGACGGCGGAAGGACAGCTCCAGCCCGATCGAGAACAGCAGCAGCACGATGCCGAACTCCGCGAAGGAGGCCACCGCGCCGGTATTGGAGATGGTGAAGTAGAAAAGCGCCGGAAAGCGGTCGTCGAACTGGCCGAGCCCGTGGGGCCCGACCAGCATGCCCACGAGGATGAACCCGATGACCGGACTGATCCGCAGCCGCGCGAATGCAGGAATGACGAGGCCCGCCGCACCGAGGATCACCAGCGCGTCGCTGTATCCCTGACTGCTGAAGGGCCCCTCATGCGTCATGGCCTTCGCCCGTCCCTTGTCGGGTCCGCGCATGCGGCGCGGACAGGCCGCGCGCGCATGCGGGACAGGACCGGAGCCGGGCGTCCGATCATTTCCAGTCGCTCATGGCCGATTCGAGATTGGCGCGGATGGCCTCGAAGAACTGCTCGGTGGTCATCCAGGCCTGGTCCGGGCCGATCAGGATGGCGAGGTCCTTGGTCATCTGCCCGCTCTCGACCGTGCTGACACAGACCTTCTCCAGCGTCTCGGCGAAGCGCACGACATCGGGCGTCTCGTCGAACTTGCCGCGATATTTGAGGCCGCCGGTCCAGGCGAAGATGGAGGCGATCGGGTTGGTCGAGGTCGCCTTGCCCTGCTGGTGCATGCGATAGTGGCGCGTGACGGTGCCGTGCGCCGCCTCGGCCTCGACCGTCTTGCCGTCCGGGGACATGAGCACCGAGGTCATGAGGCCCAGCGAGCCGAAGCCCTGCGCCACGCTGTCCGACTGGACGTCGCCGTCATAATTCTTGCACGCCCAGACGAACTTGCCGCTCCACTTGAGCGCGCTGGCCACCATGTCGTCGATCAGGCGATGCTGATATTCGATGCCAGCCTTGGCGAACTTCTCCTTGAATTCGCTTTCGTAAATATCCTGGAACAGATCCTTGAAGCGGCCGTCATAGGCCTTGATGATCGTGTTCTTCGTGGAGAGGTAGAGCGGCCATTTGCGATCCAGCGCATAGTTCATCGATGCGCGGGCGAAATCGATGATCGACTGGTCGAGATTGTACATCGACATGGCGACGCCCGAGCCGGGGAAGTTGAACACCTCCCGGTCGATCACCTGGCCGTCGTCGCCCTCGAAGACGAGGCGCAGCTTGCCGGGGCCGGGCACGAGGAAATCGGTCGCGCGATACTGGTCGCCGAAGGCATGGCGGCCGATGACGATCGGGTCGGTCCAGCCCGGCACCAGACGGGGGACGTTCTGGATGACGATCGGCTCGCGGAACACGACGCCGCCCAGGATGTTGCGGATCGTGCCGTTGGGCGACTTCCACATCTGCTTGAGGTGGAATTCCTCGACGCGGGCCTCGTCCGGCGTGATCGTCGCGCACTTCACGCCGACGCCATATTCCTTGATGGCATTGGCGGAATCGATGGTGATCTGGTCGTCCGTGCGGTCGCGCTCCTCGATGCCGAGGTCATAATAATGGAGGTCGACGTCCAGATAGGGCTTGATGAGCCGTTCGCGGATCCACTCCCAGATGATCCGGGTCATCTCGTCGCCGTCGATCTCGACGATCGGGTTCTTCACCTTGATCTTGCTCATGCGCGCCTGGTCTTTCTCTGTTGGGAGCCGGAGCGGCCGCGAGGAGGGTGCAACCGCCGGTGTCCTTTCCGCCTCTATGCAATGCCTTCGCCGCGATCAACCGGGGCGCGCGGGAAATTATCGGGATATGCGCACGGGGATGCGGGGATTTCGCGCTTGCGGGGAGGATATTCGCTGCCGGGAGGGGCGTTTGGCGGCGATGCCGGGCGCGCGGCCGGCCTTCCCGTCGCATCCGGGTGATCGTCCGCGCGCCCGGCTTCGCCGCGCATGGCTGATTTTGGCAGGGCTAATTTTGTTTGTGCGCTCGCGGCTCCCCGCATAGAGAAGCGCACATGACAACAGAATTATCCGGGTCGCAACCGGCCGTTCCAACGCGAACGACCGTCAAATGGCAATTCCCGGGCATCCATCCGGAGGGGCGCAAGTTCGGGGCGATCGCCGTCGGAATCACGCTCGTGCTCGCGCTGCTGGGCTGGTCGGTGCTGGCCTGGCTGATGGGCGGGATCAGCCTGTGGGTGTTCGCCTTCTTCCGCGATCCCGTTCGCGCCGTGCCGGTGGACGAGAGCGCCATCATCGCGCCGGCCGATGGGCTCGTCACGCTCATCCAGACGGTGCCGCCGCCGCCCGAAATGGCGGGCCCGGACAAGCTGGGAACCGAGCCGCTGATCCGCGTCTCCATCTTCATGAGCGTGTTCGACGTGCACATCAACCGCACGCCGATCGGCGGGACGATCAAGGACATCGTCTATATCAGCGGCAAATTCATCAATGCCGATCTGGACAAGGCGAGCGAGGACAATGAGCGCCAGCATATCCTCGTCGAGCGCGGCGACGGGCTGCGCATCGGCTTCACCCAGATCGCGGGGCTGGTCGCGCGGCGGATCGTGCCGTTCATCAAGCGCGGCGACATCGTGGCGGCGGGGCAGCGCATCGGCCTCATCCGCTTCGGCAGCCGGGTCGACGTCTATCTGCCGGCCGGCACCATGCCGCGCGTCGTGCTGGGCCAGCGCGCCGTGGCGGGCGAGACGGTGATCGCCCATGTCGGCGAGACGCGCGCGATGACGGGTATCCTGCAATGAGACGCGGGGCGGGGCTGGGGTCGAGCGGGGCCGTGCGCCGGGAGGGGCGGGCGTGACGGAGCGCCGCCGCCAGGCGCGGCGCATCCCGCGCGGCATCTCGCTGCGCCAGGTGGTTCCCAATGCGGTCACGGCGATGGCGCTATGCTTCGGCCTCACGGCGATCCGCTTCGCCATTTCGGGCAACGACGCGTCCCGCTTCCACCAGTTTTCGCCCGGGCAGGCCTCGACCTGGTTCTGGGAACTGGCGGTGGGGGCCATCATCTTCGCGGGCGTGCTCGACGGGATGGACGGGCGAATCGCGCGGCTGCTCCATGCCGAGAGCCGCTTCGGCGCCGAGCTGGATTCCCTGTCGGACTCCATCGCGTTCGGCGTCTCGCCCGCCATCCTCCTCTATCTCTGGTCGCTGCAGGAGATGCCCCGCTTCGGCTGGGTCGTGGCGCTGGCCCTCGCGCTGAGCTGCGTGCTGCGGCTCGCGCGCTTCAATGCCAATCTCGACGTGATCGACCAGCCGCGCAAGCTGGCCGGCTTTCTCACCGGCGTGCCCGCGCCTGCTGGCGCCGGCATCGCGCTCATGCCGCTCTACGCCTGGTTCGTGACCGACATGGATCTCTTCCGGGACTGGCGGTTCGTGGCGCCCTGGGTGCTGCTCTCCGCCTTCCTGATGATCTCGGCGCTGCCGACGCTGAGCTGGAAGCGGCTGCGGGTGCCGCAGGCCTGGCGGCTTTTCGCCATCTTCGCGGCCGGGCTGTTCGCCGCGATGCTGATGGTCGCGCCCTGGATCAGCCTGCTTGCCCTTTCGCTCGCCTATCTGGCGCTCATTCCGATCGGTCTGCTGACCTATCGGCGGGTGCTGAGGCGCACGGGGCTGGCCGCGCGGCCGGCCCAGCAGGACATGCCAAACGCATCCTGAGCAATCGCGCCGGCGCGCGTGCGGCCATGCGCGGCATGGAAATCGTCGAGCCCCAGCGTGCGGAGCGCGGCAACCATCTGCCCGCGATACTGCGCGAGGCTGGCGAGAATGACGACGAGCGCGCTCGTGAGCGCGACCGCGAAAAGCAGCGAACCGGCAAGATAGAACATGGCGACCACCTTTCCCAACCGGCGCCGATGCGGGTGGCGCCGTTCATCGAATGACTGTGTTCGCATTTTGTTCCTATTGCGCTGTGCGGTCAAGAGGGATTGGAACAAAATATGTACAGGCTCGCTTTCTCGTGCATTTCGGAATGGTCATCCCGTCCTGCGGCGGCTCGATCGGGCCCCGGCCGCCCGGGTGCCGGCCGGCGGACGCGGGCGCTTGACATCCGCCCCGGCCCATTCCCATATCCCGATCAAGGCTTGCCAGCGGCGTGATTTTCACCTAAGGGCGCGCGCCTAATCCAAGCCCTATTCCACATGGGACCCGACACATACCGGTGCCGCTTCGCGGTCACGGGGTCCCAGAGGCTGAACCGGAAGGAGAAACTATCATGGCGGCACCCGTCGTCACCCTGCACCAACTGATCGAGGCCGGCGCGCATTTCGGCCACCAGACCCACCGCTGGAATCCCCGCATGAAGCCGTATATCTTCGGCGAGCGGAACGGCATCCACATCATCGACCTCTCGCAGACCGTGCCGCTGTTCGCGCGCGCCCTGGAGTTCGTGAGCGGCACGGTCGCGGCCGGCGGCAAGGTGCTGTTCGTCGGCACCAAGCGCCAAGCGCAGGAGCCGATCGCCGAGGCGGCGCGCCGTTCGGGGCAGCATTTCGTCAACCATCGCTGGCTGGGCGGCATGCTCACCAATTGGAAGACGATCTCGGGCTCGATCAAGCGCCTGAAGTCGCTTGAGGAGAAGCTTTCGGGCGACACGCACGGCTTCACCAAGAAGGAAGTCCTCCAGATGACCCGCGAGCGCGACAAGCTCGAGCTGTCGCTGGGCGGCATCCGCGACATGGGCGGCATCCCGGACGTGATGTTCGTGATCGACGCCAACAAGGAAGAGCTGGCCATCAAGGAAGCCAACACGCTCGGCATCCCGGTCGTCGCGATCCTCGACTCCAACGTCAATCCGCAGGGCATCGCCTTCCCGGTCCCGGCCAATGACGACGCCAGCCGCGCGATCCGCCTCTATTGCGAGGCCGTCGCGCAGGCGGCGACCCGTGGGGGCCAGGGCGCGCAGGCCGCGGCCGGCTTCGATCTCGGCGCGATGGACGAGCCGCCGGTCGAAGAGGCGCTGGCCGAGCCCGCGCAGGCCTGATCCCGCCGTTCGTCCCGGCTGTCGGGGACCCGTTCCCTTCTCCATCCTGCATGGAGGGGAGCGCGGCTTCGGCAGGCCCGGCCCGAACGGACCCTGTTGGGCGCGGCGTGACGCAAAGCTGTCATCGAGCCCGCCTAACTGACCCGCAATTTTGCAAGAGACAGGAGCCAATCACATGGCAGAGATCACTGCAGCCGCCGTCAAGGAACTGCGCGAGCGCTCGGGCGCCGGCATGATGGATTGCAAGAAGGCGCTGGCCGAGACCAATGGCGACGTGGAAGCCGCCGTCGACTGGCTGCGCGCCAAGGGCCTCGCGGCCGCCCAGAAGAAGTCGAGCCGCACCGCGGCCGAGGGCCTCGTCGCCGTCGCGGTCGAGGGCACGCGCGGCGTTGCCGTCGAGGTCAACAGCGAGACCGACTTCGTGGCCAAGAACGACCAGTTCCAGGGCTTCGCGCGCACGGCGGCCGAGGTCGCGCTCACGGGCGCGATCAACGACGCCGAGGCGCTCAAGGCCGCGCCGCATCCGGACGGCGGCACGATCGGCGATGCGCTGGTGACCAATGTCGCCACGATCGGCGAGAACCAGCAGCTTCGCCGCGTGAAATATGTGAGCGTGCCGCAGGGCCTCGTCGTGGGCTATATGCACAATGCCGTCGAGCCGGGCGCGCTGCTCGGCAAGATCGGCGTGCTCGTCGCGCTGGAGAGCGCCGCGCCGGCCGACAAGCTGGCCGACCTCGGCAAGCAGATCGCGATGCACATCGCGGCCGCTTTCCCGGTCGCGCTCAAGGCGGAGGACATCCCGGCCGAGATCCTCGACCGCGAGCGCAAGGTCGCGGCGGAGAAGGCGGCGGAGTCCGGCAAGCCGGCCGAGATCGTCGCCAAGATGGTCGACGGCGCGGTCGCCAAGTTCGCCAAGGAGCAGGCGCTGCTCAGCCAGATCTTCGTGATGGACAACAAGACGCCCATCGCCGAGGTCGTGGCCCGGGCCGCCAAGGAGATCGGCTCGCCGATCGCGCTCACCGACTATGTCCGCTTCCAGCTCGGCGAAGGCATCGAGAAGGAAGAGAAGGATTTCGCGGCGGAAGTCGCGGCGGCCGCGGGCGTCTGACCGGCTTATCCACAGCATCATGCGCCGGGCGCGTCTCGGCGCTTGGCATGGCGGCGCGGGCTCTCTAAGGTCCGCGCCGCTCCCATATCGGGCTTATCTTGGCAAAGGCATTCATGACGTCAGCTCCTCCCAAGCGCATCCTGCTCAAGCTGTCGGGCGAAGTGCTGATGGGGCCGGGCCAGTTCGGCATCGATCCCGACACCGTCCATCGCCTCGCGAGCGAGGTGAAGGCGGCCAAGGATACCGGTCTGGAGCTGTGCCTCGTCATCGGCGGGGGCAATATCTTCCGCGGCATGGCCGGCGCCGCCAAGGGCATGGACCGCGCCAATGCGGATTATATGGGCATGCTCGCGACGGTGATGAACGCCCTCGCCATGCAGGATGCGCTGGAGCAGATGGGCGTGGCCACCCGCGTCCAGTCCGCCATTCCCATGGCCAGCGTGTGCGAGCCCTATATCCGCCGCCGCGCCGAGCGGCATCTGGAGAAGGGCCGGGTGGTGATCTTCGCCGCCGGCACCGGCAATCCCTATTTCACGACGGACAGCGGCGCGGCCCTGCGCGCGGCCGAGATGAAGTGCGACGCGCTCTACAAGGGCACCAGCGTCGATGGCGTCTATGATGCCGATCCCAAGAAGGTGGCGAGCGCAAGGCGTTTCGATCGCGTGAGTTACGATCAGGTGCTCAGCCAGAATCTCAAGGTGATGGATGCCAGCGCCGTGGCGCTCTGCCGCGACAATGCCATTCCCATCATCGTGTTCAACATTCGCGAGCAGGGCAATCTCGCCCGCATCCTGCGCGGCGAGGGCGTCTCGACGGTCGTCGATGGCGGCAGTGACGCCAGCGGCGGTTGATCGCGAGCCAGAGTTTAGGAGAGTTGGCATGGCCAAATATGACAAGGCAGATCTGGAGCGCCGCATGCATGGCGCGGTGGAGGCGCTGAAGGGCGATCTCACCGGCCTGCGCACCGGCCGGGCCAATGTGGGCCTGCTCGATCCGGTCACGGTCGAGGTCTATGGCGCGCATATGCCGCTCAATCAGGTGGCGACCGTTTCCGCGCCCGAGCCGCGCCTCCTGTCCGTGCAGGTGTGGGACAAGAGCAATATCGGCCCGGTCGACAAGGCGATCCGCTCCGCCGGGCTCGGCCTCAATCCGATCGTGGACGGGCAGAATATCCGCCTGCCGATCCCGGATCTGACCGAGGAGCGCCGCAAGGAACTGGCCAAGCTCGCCGGCCAGTATGCCGAGAAAGCCCGCGTGGCGGTGCGCAACGTGCGCCGCGACGGCATGGACAATCTCAAGGCGGACGAGAAGAAGGGCGAGATCAGCGAGGATGAGCGCAAGCGCCACGAAGGCGACGTGCAGAAGCTGACCGATGCGACCATCGCCGACATCGACGCGGCGGCGCAGGCCAAGGAAAAGGAAATCCTTGGCAAATAATCCGCGCCCGGGCCGCATCGGCGCAAGCGAGGTGCCGCGATGATCCTCTCGCGCACCCGGGCCGCGCGGGCGCCGGCCGCCGGGGACGGGGCCGGTGTGGTCCCGCGCCATGTGGCGATCATCATGGACGGCAATGGCCGCTGGGCGAAGGCGCGCCACCTGCCGCGCGTCGCGGGCCACCGCGCCGGTGCCGAGGCCGTGCGGCGCACGCTGCGCGCCGCGAGCAGGATCGGCATCGAATGCGTGACGCTCTATGCCTTCTCCTCGGAGAACTGGAAGCGGCCCGAGCAGGAAATCGCCGATCTCACCGGGCTCATGAAGCAGTTCCTGCGCTCCGAGATCGAGGAAATCCACGCCAACAATATCCGCCTGCGCATCATCGGCGATCACAATGCCTTCGAGGAGGAGGCGGCGCGGATGGTCGACGCGGCGGTCGAGCGGACGGCGCGCAACAGCGGCTCCACGCTCGTCGTGGCGCTCAACTATGGCGCGCAGGACGAACTGGCGCGCGCGATGCGGGCGCTGGGCGCGCGGATCGCCGCCGGCACGCTCGACCCCGCCGCCATCACGCCGGACCTGATCGCCGCCGAGCTGGACACCGCCGACCTGCCGCCGCTCGATCTGCTCATCCGCACCTCGGGCGAGCAGCGCCTCTCCAATTTCCTGCTCTGGCAGGCCGCCTATGCCGAGCTTTACTTCACCGACACGCTCTGGCCGGACTTCGACGAGGCGACGCTGCGCGCGGCCATCGAGACGTTCGGCAAGCGCGAGCGGCGCTATGGCGGGCTCTGATGGCTGAGGCGCCACGCCGTTCCGACCTCGCCGTGCGCACCGGCTCGGCGATCGTCATGCTGGTCGTGGCCGGGCTTGCGCTCTGGGCCGGCGGGTTCGTGCTGCGGCTGTTCGTCGCGGCCGTCGCGGCGCTGGTCTTCTGGGAATGGCGCGGCATCGTGCAGCGTTTTCCGGACGGGCAGGGCGCGCGCATCGCCTGGCTGGTCGCCGGCCTCCTCTATGTCGGCACGGCCGCCTGGGGACTGCTCAGCCTGGATGGTGGCGCGCGCATCATGCTCATCCTGCTGGTCATCATGACCGATGTCGGCGCCTATTTCGCCGGCCGCGCGATCGGCGGGCCGAAGATCGCGCCGGCGATCAGCCCGTCAAAGACATGGGCGGGGCTGGCCGGCGGCATGATCGCGGCGGCACTGGTCGCCGCGGGCGGACTCGGCTTCCTCTTCTGGTCCCTTGCCGGCGGTTCCGGGCGATCCGCGGACACGAGCTGGTTCGATCCGGGCATGATCCTGCTGGTCGCGCTGTCCGGCGCGGCCGTCGCCATCGTCGCGCAGGCGGGCGATTTCTTCGAGAGCTGGATGAAGCGGCGCGCGGGCCTCAAGGATTCCGGCCATCTCATTCCCGGCCATGGCGGCCTGTTCGATCGCGTCGACGGCCTGCTGCTGGCGGCGATCGTGGTCGGGCTCGTCATGGCCCTGCGCCCGGGTTTCGGCGGATGAGCGCGCCCCGGACCATCTCCATCTTCGGCGCCACCGGCTCGGTGGGCTGCTCGACGCTCGATCTGGTCGGCCGCGATCCCGATGCGTTCGAGGTGCTGGCGCTGACCGCCAATGCCGATGTCGCCAAGCTGGCGGATGCCGCGATCGCCCACCGCGCCCGGCTGGCGGTGATCGCCGACGCGCGCCGCTATGGCGATCTCAAGGCCGCGCTGGCGGGCACGGGCATCGAGGCGGCGGCCGGCGCGGACGCGCTCGTCGATGCCGCCACGCTCGGCGCGGACTGGACCATGGCGGCGATCGTCGGCTGCGCGGGCCTCGCGCCCACGCTGGCCGCGGTCCGGCAGGGCCGGACGGTCGCGCTCGCCAACAAGGAAGCGCTGGTTTCCGCCGGTGATGTCATGATGGCGGCCGTGGAGGCCAGCGGCGCGACGCTGCTGCCGGTCGACAGCGAGCATAATGCGATCTTCCAGTGCCTCGCCGGCACCCCGCTCGAGCGGGTTCGGCGGATCACGCTGACCGCGAGCGGCGGGCCGTTCCGCACTCTCTCGCGCGAGGCGATGCGGCAGGTGACGCCCGCGCAGGCGCTCAAGCATCCCAACTGGTCGATGGGCGCCAAGATCAGCATCGACAGCGCGACCATGATGAACAAGGGGTTGGAGCTGATCGAGGCCTGGCATCTCTTCCCGGTCGGGCTGGAGCGCTTCGCCATCCTCGTGCATCCGCAATCGGTGATCCACTCGATGGTGGAGTATGAGGATCATTCCACGCTGGCGCAGCTCGGCTGCCCGGACATGCGCGTGCCGATCGCCCATGCGCTCGCCTGGCCGGACCGCATGGCGACGCCCTGCCGCCCGCTCGACCTCACGCAGATCGGCCGGCTCGATTTCGAGGCGCCGGACGAGGCGCGCTTCCCCGCCCTGCGCCTTGCGCGCGAGGCCATCGAGGCGGGCGGCGCGGCCCCGATCATCCTCAATGCCGCCAATGAAGTGGCGGTGGCTGCCTTTCTGGAGGGGCGGATCGGCTTTCTTGATATTGGCCGGATCGTCGAAGACGTGCTAGCCCGCACGGGCATGGCGCCGGCATCGACCATCGACGATGTCTGGGCCATCGACGAGGCGGCGCGCCGGCAGGCCGAGCGTCTGGCTGCGGAGTTTATCAATTGAGCGGCAATCCCGGCATCCTCTTCACGATCCTTGCCTTTCTGGTCGTCATCGGCCCGCTCGTCTTCGTGCATGAAATGGGGCATTATCTGGTCGCGCGCTGGTGCGGCGTGCATGCCGAGACCTTCTCGATCGGCTTCGGGCACGAGCTGTTCCACTGGCATGACCGGCGCGGCACGCGCTGGCGGATCGGCGCGCTGCCGCTGGGCGGCTATGTGAAGTTCGCCGGCGACATGAATGCCGCGAGCGAGGCCGATCCGGCGTGGCTGGAACTGCCGCCCGCGCAGCGCAACCGCACTTTCCCCGCCAAGCCGCTCTGGCAGCGCGCGCTGATCGTGGCGGCCGGGCCGATCGTGAACCTCCTCTTCGCCGCGCTCATCCTGGCGGGCTTCGCCTTCGCCGATGGCGAGAATGTGACGCCGGCCAGCGTGGGCGCCATCGCGGAGGACAGCGCGGCCGCCCGATCCGGCCTGCGGCCGGGCGACACGATCCTCGCCATCGGCGGCGAGCCGGTCACGTCCTTCCCGCAACTCGCCAGCAATGTGGTGGCGCGCCTGCCCGGCGACCATGTGATGCTGGAGGTCCGGCGCGGCGAGAGCCGGATGCAGGTGCCCGTCGTGCTGGGCGAGCGGGTCGAGCAGGACCGGTTCGGGAACACATATCATATCGCGCAGATCGGCATCGGCCCGGCGCAGCCGACGCTGCGGCCGGTGGGCCTGCTGGAAGCGCCGCTCGTCGGCGCGCGGCAGACGCTGGGGCTGGTGGGCATGATGGCGGACGGGCTGGGGCAGATCATCACCGGCCGCCGATCGCTGTCCGAACTGGGAGGTCCGCTCAAGATGGCGCAATATTCCGGCGAGCAGGCCGCGCTCGGCCCCGCGGCGCTGATCTTCTTCATCGCGCTGGTCTCGATTAACTTGGGGTTCATCAACCTCTTGCCAATCCCCATGCTGGACGGGGGTCATCTGTTTTTCTACGGGATCGAAGCCATCCAGCGCAGACCGGTCAGTCCCCGTTTCCAGGAAATCGCCTTTCGTTCGGGCCTTGCCCTGTTGCTGGGCCTCATGATTTTCGTGACGCTCAACGATCTGGCGTCTTTCGGTCTCTGGCGTGGATTGTCTGGCTTGATTGGCTGATCGGGTTGGGGCAGGGGAAGCAACGCATTTGCCCGGGGCGGGGGCAATATTTTGTAACATCATGACTTGGTGAGGAAGCAGGTTTGACCGACACACGACGGATGAAGACGCAGGGTCGCCTTGCGCCCCTGCTGCTGTGCGGCACGTTCCTCGCCGGTGTCTGCTCAGCGCCCGCGCAGGCCCAGGACACGTCGGCGCCGCCCCCGCCGCCGACGCTGCCGCCCGCGCCGGCCGCGGCCAATGTGAACCCCACGGGGACGATCAAGTCCATCACGGTGGAGGGCGCGCAGCGGCTGGAGCCGGACACGGTGCTCTCCTACACGCGCCTGCGCATCGGCGGCACCTATACGCGCGCGAGCCTCGACGACGCCCTGCGCGAGCTGTTCGCCAGCGAACTGTTCAAGGACGTGCAGATTCGCGACGACGATGGCGCGCTGACCATCAAGGTGGTCGAGAACCCGGTGGTCAACCGCATCGTGCTGGAGGGCAACAAGCGCCTCAAGGACGAGAAGATCCTGCCCGAGATCAAGATGTCGCCGCGGCAGATCTACACGCGCTCGAAAGTGCGCGCGGACGTGGCCCGCATCATCGAGCTCTATCGCCGGCAGGGCCGCTTCGCCGCGGTCGTCGATCCCAAGCTGGTGCAGCTCGACCAGAACCGCGTCGACATCGTCTACGAGATTTCGGAAGGGCCCAAGTCCAAGGTCCGCCAGATCAACATCATCGGCAACCATGTCTTCTCGGATGGCCAGTTGCGCGGCGAGATGGCGACCAAGCAGGCCCGCTTCTTCCGCCTTTTCTCATCCGGCACGTCCTATGATCCGGATCGCATGGCCTATGACCAGCAGAAACTGCGGCAGTTCTACCTGACCAATGGCTATGCGGATTTCCGCGTCGTTTCCGCCGTGGCCGAGCTGACCTCGAACAAGCAGGACTTCATCATCACCTATGTGGTGGAGGAAGGCGAGCGCTACAAGTTCGGCCCGGTGAAGGTGGAGAGCGACATCCGCGACCTGAGCTCGGACGGGCTGACCCATTCGCTGCGCGTGCACGAAGGCGAGTGGTACAATGCCAAGACCGTGGAGGACACGGTCGAGCAGCTCAACCAGACCGCCGGCCTGTTCGGCTATGCCTTTGCCGACGTCCAGCCCGAGTTCAATCGGGACAAGGACAAGCGCACCATGTCGATCACCTTCCGCATCGCCAATGCCCCGCGCGTCTATGTCGAGCGGATCGACATCAACGGCAACACGCTGACCCAGGACAAGGTCATCCGTCGCGAGTTCCGCCTGCATGAGGGCGACGCGTTCAACACCTTCCAGGTCCGCCGCTCGCAGGACCGCATCAATTCGCTCGGCTTCTTCCAGGACAATCTCCAGGTCGAGCAGAAGCCGGGATCGGCGCCGGACCGCGTCATCCTCGAAACCAATGTCGAGGAGAAGTCGACCGGCGAACTGCAGCTTTCGGCCGGCTATTCGAGCCTTGAGCGCTTCATCATCGCGGCATCGATCACGCAGCGCAATTTCCGCGGCATGGGCCAGGAGCTGCGGACCTCGGTCAATTATTCGGCCTATTCCAAGTCCGTGCAGGTCGGGTTCACGGAACCCTATTTCATGGACAAGAACATCGCGGTCGGCGCGGACATCTTCCGGCAGGATCTCAACGCGTTCAACTACGCGCTCGATAACAGCCGCAACACGACCTACAGTCAGGTGCGCACCGGCTTCCAGCTCCGCGCGGGCATTCCGATCACCGAGTTCATCTCGCTGGGCCTGCGCTACGGCCTGACCTTCGACAAGGTCACGCTGGATGAGGCGACCTATTACAGCGATCGCGTCACGCCCGGCGTCGCCCAGTGCGATCCGCTCCTCGCCGGCCAGTATCTGTGCGACGCGATCGGCAATCGCACGACCTCCACGGTCGGCTATTCGCTGGTCTACGATACGCGCAACAACCGCATCCGTCCCTCGAGCGGCGAGAGCTTCACGCTCAGCCAGGACTTTGCGGGTCTCGGCGGCAATGTCCGCTATGTGCGCAACGTGGTCAACGCGAACAAATACTGGTCGCTGGGCAGCGGCTTCATCTTCTCGCTGCGCGGCGAGGCGGGCTATATCAAGTCGCTCCAGTCCTCGAACAGTGACAGCAGCGATCCCATCCGTCTGGTCGACCGCTTCCAGCTCGGCGAGCCGCAGATGCGCGGCTTCGACATTCGCGGCATCGGCCCCCGGATCATCCGCAAATCCTATGATTCGACCAGCCCGACAGGCTTCAACGAGGATCGCTCGACCTGGTCGGACGACGCGCTGGGCGGCCGGGCCTATTATCTCGCGCATGCCGAAGTGGAGATTCCGCTCGGCGCGGGCGCGCGCGATCTGGGCCTGCGGCCCTCGGTGTTCGTCGATGTCGGTTCGGTGTTCGGCGTGCGCAACCCGACCTATGCCAATGGTGGCCTGATCGATCTGCCCGGCACGATCACGCTGCCCTATTATGACTCAAACGGCCTGCGCCAGTGTCTGGCGACGGACGGTACGTTGAGTTCAATCCCCAGTGGTTCGGACTGCCCCTCCGGCACGACGCTCTATGGCGCGACGGTCGGCGGGTTCAAGGAGTTCTTTGTGGGTGACACGCCCAAGCCCCGCGTTTCGATCGGGTTCGGCGTGAACTGGAACTCTCCGTTCGGGCCATTCCGGATCGACATCGCCAAGGCTCTTATCTCGGTGGACGGCGATGACACCAAGCTTGTAACCTTCAACATAGGGACACAGTTCTGATGCAGAAATCCTTGCTTTCCGCCGTCGCGATGGCGACGACGTCGCTCCTTGCTTTCGGCGCGGCCGCTCCGGCTACGGCGCAGGTGCGTCAGGCGATCGCGGTCGTGGACGTCGAACGGGCGATCGGCCAGTCCGCCGCCGCGACGACCGCCGGCCAGCAGATGCAGGTGACCTACAAGGCCCAGATCGATCAGCTCAATGCGCGCCAGTCCGCGCTGCAGACCGAACTGCAGCAGAAGCAGCAGGCCCTCCAGGCTGCCGTTCAGGCCGCCGGCGAGCACCCCACCGCTGCCCAGCAGACCCAGCTCCAGACGCAGTATGACGCCCTGCAGCGCCGCGCCCAGGAAGCGCAGCAGGAGCTGCAGCGGATCAACCAGCCGATCGCGCTGGCCCGCGAATATGTGCTCGAGCAGATCAATGCCAAGCTGGACGAGGCCCTGCGCTCGGTGATGACGAAGAATCGCATCGACCTGCTCGTGAAGGCCGCCGCGGCCGACGCCTATCAGCCCTCGGCCGATGTGACCAACCAGCTCGTTCAGGAACTGAACACGCTGGTTCCGTCCGTCAGCATCGTGCCGCCGCAGGGCTGGCGCCCGGGTGGCCAGGGCCAGCAGCAGCAGGGCCAGGCCGCGCCGCCGCCCGCCGCCGGAACCACGCCCCCCCCGCAGCCCGAGGGTCGCTGATCGATCATGACTGACGGCCAGGACGCAGCGGCTCTGCCGACCGGCCCGCTGGACATCCGGCGGATCATGGCGGCCCTGCCGCATCGCTATCCGTTCCTGCTTGTCGATCGCGTGGTGTCGATGGTCCCGCGGACCTCGATCCACGCGATCAAGGCCGTGTCCATGAACGAGCCCTTCTTCCAGGGGCATTTCCCCGGGCGGCCGATCATGCCCGGCGTGCTGATCGTCGAGGCGATCGCGCAGGCGGCCGGCATCCTCGCCGTCGAGTCCATGGGCCTCGCCGGCAGCGGCAAGCTCGTTTATTTCATGGGCATAGAGGGCGCGAAATTCCGTGCGCCCGTCGAGCCGGGCTGCATCCTCGATCTGCAGGTGGAATTCACGCAGCTTCGCGGGAGCGTCTGCAAATTCTCCGGCAAGGGGCTTGTCGACGGCAAGCTCTGCGCTGAGGCGCAATGCGTGGCGATGATTGCCGATCCGCCGAAGGACTGATCGGCGGCGGGGCCGGGAGATCGGGCCAAAGCGCTTGCCTTCATCCGCGCTTCCCGCTAAGGGCCGCGCTTCCCGAACACTCCCGGCCGGTCGGAAACCGGCCATAGATGGAGCCGAAGACCATGAAAAAAGACACGCATCCCGACTATCACTTCATCACCGTCCAGCTCACCGACGGTTCGAGCTTCCGCACCCGCTCGACCTGGGGCAAGGAAGGCGACACGCTTGCGCTCGACATCGATCCGAGCTCGCACCCGGCCTGGACCGGCGGCAACCAACGCCTGATGGATCAGGGCGGTCAGGTCGCGCGCTTCAACAAGCGCTTTGGCGGTCTCACGCTCAAGAAGAACTGATCGCGCCCGGCCGTTGCGATCCTGAAAAGCGCGCCATGGCCCTCGCGGGTCCTGGCGCGCTTTTTCATGTCATGCGCTCGATGAGGCGTGCCGCCGGCGCAGACCGGCGCCCGCCAGCGTCGCGATCGCCAGGATCACGAGCCAGCGGATCAGATTCATGGCGGTGTCCGCGCGCAGCCAGTCGATGAGGGGCAGGGCGGCCGTCGGCTTGTCCTGAAGCGGGGCCGCAGGCGCCACGCGGGGGATTTTCGCCTGGGCAGCCATGTCGTTGAGGTCGAGCGGGATCGACTGGCCCGGGCGCTGCGCCGCCGGGACGGCCGGAGCATGCGGCATGGCCGTCGCCCCGGCGGGGCGAGCCTCCGCGGCATTCGTCCAGCCGGTCACTGCGCTATCCTCGATGGGCGGCGCGGCCAGTTCCGTGGCGGCGCCGGCCTGCTGCGGGCAAAGCGCGATTGCCGCCGCAAGCAAGAGCATGGTTCGCTTTTCCTGTCGCATTGACATCTCCTTGCAAGGGGCAGGTGCCAATCGGCCATCCTCCTGGGACGTCCTCGACGTCTCGCGACATTATAGGCCGTTGTGCGGTCGCGAATATCTACCAGTGAACAGAAGGGAGGCGTCTCGCCTCGCGCCACGCACAAGCAGTCGCACCGGACGGAAAAGACGCGGAATATTCTGTCGAATGACGGCGGGGAGGTGGTCGCCCGATCGGATTGAGCGAATTTGCAACCGCAGCAAGGATCGCGGCCGGGGGATCGGCGTCGTCGTCCTGTCTCAATAGCCCCAGCGGCGCACCCAAGGCTCGAGAATGGGCATCACCGGCTGCAATTGCGCCTCATAGCGGCGCCAGCTTCCGATGCCGTCCCGGTTGAGGCCGCGCCTGAGCTGATAGTCGCTCGGCGTGCGGGCATGCGCCGCCGCCCGTTCGGGAAAGGCGCGCACGCGCTCGGACCAGTCGAGCCCGACCAGCGCCAGGACCCGGCGGACCTGACCCTCGAAATCGTCGACCAGATCCTCATGCCGGACTTCATGCAGGTCGAGCGCCAGCGCGATCCGGCCGCGCTCGACCAGCGTCATGACGGCCTCATAGAATTGCGCCGCGCCGAGCGGGGTCAGCAGCTCGAACATCGCGCCATTCATCTGGAAGCGCCGGCGGAAGCCGCTCAGCACCACGTCCCGGGGGTCCCGCAGGGAAAGGACGATCTTCGCGTCCGGAAACAGCCGCGCGATCAGGGGCAGGGTGATGCTGTGCAGCGGCAGCTTGTCGACGAGGACCTTGCCCGGGAGCGCGCCGGTGGCGCGTTCGGCGGCGGCGAAATAGCGGGCCCGCAGCGCCGCCCTCTCGGCAGGCGGGAGCGTCGCGAGCCGGTCCATCCCGTCGTCGCTGGCGAGCAGGTCGGCGCCGGCTTCGGCCAGGCAGTCGATTTCCGGCAGCGTCCGCACCCTGTCATGGCCGGACAGGGCCTTTTCGAGCAGCGTCGTGCCCGATCGCGGAAAGCCCATGATGAAGAGATGGCCTGCGCAGGGCCGCGCCGGTGCCGGTTCGCGGCCGTCAGCCGCCGGGCCCGCCGCCGGTCTGTCCAGCCATGCCGCGATGCGGCGGGCACGATCCACCTGCCGTTCCATGCCGGCTGCGGTCATGATCGGCCTGTATTGGCTGACGAGCAGGCTGTTGCGCATCATATAGTCGAGGAAGGCGTCCTGCGCGCGCCCGAGCCGGTCCCGGGCGTCGGCCCGCAGGCTCAGCAGGGCGAGGCGATGCTCGCTTTTCCGGCCGAGGCGCGCGAGCAAGGCGGTTGCCATGGCTTCGGCGCCCTGCGCGTCGCCTTCGCCGAGCATGGCGTGTCCCCGGGCGATGCTGGCGGTCACATTGGCGGGGTCATGCGTGAGCGCGCGTGCCGCCAGATCGCGCCCGGTGGCCATGTCACCCCGCTGGATCGCGATCATGGCGCGGGCGGCCACCGGCTCGATGCTGTCGGGTACGAGCGCGGCGGCGCGTGCATAATGACCGTCCGCCGCTTCGAGTTCGCCGAGCCGATAGCAGGCCGTGGCGAGCGGCAAGAGGATGGCGGGCTGATCGGGCAGCAGCGCGTGCGCGCGGGCCAGCGCTTCCCGGGCTTGCGGCAGGAAGCCCTGCTGGCCGAGCGCCACGCCGTAGCGGCGCCACAGTTCGGGCTCGTCCTGCGTCTGCGCCGTGGCGTCCCGCAGCAGCGCCAGGGCCTGTCGGGTCTGACCGGTTTCCTCCAGGCGCTCCGCCGCGAGCATGAGGATGAGCGGATGGCGCTCGCCCCGGGCGAGGAAGCGGATCGCCAGATCGAGCGCGCCGGCCCGATCGGCGGCCTGCACCCGCTGCATGACTTCCAAAGCGGCCTGGGACATGGCCTGACCTCGCGCTGGTCTGACGGAGCGGTCATCGACTGGCCGGGCCCGGCCGGATCAGCGATGGCGGTCCGCGGGATGGAGAAACAGAAAAAGCCCCGCCGGGATGACCGGCGGGGCTTCCGAACATGTCACTGGGACAGGCTTCAGGCGACCACGGCCTTGCGGCGCGTCCGCATGGCCGCACCGGCGAGGCCGAAACCGCCGATCATCATCGCCCAGGTCGCCGGCTCGGGAACACCCGGATTGCCCGGCGTGGACGAACCGAAGGTGATGTCGTCGAACACGATGTAGTTCGCCACGCCGCCGAACGCGACGGACTGCGCGATGCCGTCGAAATCGATGCCGGCGGCGACGAACGGGCAGTAAGCCGCGCTATATTCCGAGCCGCAGGTGCTGGGCGTCAGGGTGAGGTCGAGCACTGCCAGCACATTGCCGGTGCCGTTGAGGCCGTCATAGACGACAACGGAACCGGGCGTGTTGGGCGCGGAATAATAGAAGGAGAAGCCCGTATCGAAGCCTGCAGCCACGTTCATGTAGGTTTCGGACCCTTCAAGGAAGAACAGGCCGCCTTCCTCGGACCCGGGCGCCAGACCGCCCCGCGAGGTATTGGAGCAGGTCACCCCCGGCGTGTTGAGGCAGATCACCACGCCATTGCTGCCGATATTCACACCATAGTCGGTCCCGGAGGTGCCGATGCTGCTCGTTCCTCCATTATAATAATCCAGAACTGCCACATCATTGCTATTCGGATACGGGGCGATGTCCTCGAAGTTGAGAACGACGACATCCGCGGAGGCCGCAGAGGCGCCCGCGAGGCCAAGCGCCGCGGCGCCGGCGCTCTTCAGAAGAAAAGACTTGATGGACATGAATTTAACTCCCACACTGTTGAGTCGCGCCGCATTCGGCGCGACGTTCATGGTTAACATATCGTGCAGCCTGAATAGAGCTTTCTTCGCGTGATCCGGACCCCTGACAGGTCGGCCTGTGCCAGAATGGCATGATCCGACCAAACGGATGGACGCGGAGAAAAACAGATCGAGCGCCGCACATTGTCTCGATCCAGGTCTTCAATGGATTGCCCGGCTCGCCATGCGTCACATCGGGCTGGCCATCGGACGATGCGGCGCGCGGGACCGGCACGCCTTGCGCATGGCGTCCTGAACGTCTCGTGATGCCGGATGAAGGGCTGCGGAGAAGGGCGGACATCAGGGCTCGCCTGCGCGCGCATGCGCGAACAGGACAGCAAACGCCGCCAGTGCGATGAGCCCGAAATGCATGGAATCTTCTCCCACAAAAAAGCGCACATCTCGAATGCGACCGCTTTCGGGTTTTCCCGAATTTTGTGGTTGATGCCGGTTAACCGTTTTGCGCGAAAATAGCAAGCGGCGTGAAGCGAGGGATAGAGTCGATCCGGGTCAAGCGGAAACAGTGCGCCTGCGAAAGCAGGAGCCGAAGTGCCCTTGCGCCCTGGGCGCCTGCCTGCGCAGGCGCACAAGCCGGATCTATCCGGAACGGACGGCCTCTGGTCCCCTGTCGGGATCGCCGCGCCGGTTCGGGCTGACGAACCGTGATCCGATTGCGCCCGGCGGTGCGGGGCCCAGCACAGGCCATTGCGGGCGAAGCCATGGGATGACGGCCCGGGTCTCAGGCCGAAGGCATGAGCCTCGCGCTGCCGGCGCGCAAACGGCCGATACGAAAAGGGCCCGGAGCATTGCCCGGGCCCTTCTCATTCAGGTCTGCCGCCCGCGCGGGCGGGGCTCGGTTCAGCCCAGATCCTCGGTGGTGAAATCCTCACCCTGGATCTTGCCCAGCGGATCGTCGCCGGTATCCGCCTCGACGGGTTCGCGCAGCTCGGCGGCATGCTCCTCGGCCGCGGTCTGCGGCGCGACGAGATGCGCTTCGTTGGCGACCCGCATGGCGGCGCGCAGCGCGGCATCGCGGCTGTTGGCGGCGATGCGCATGCGGTTCATCGAGGAGCCGGTGCCCGCCGGGATCAGGCGCCCGACGATCACATTCTCCTTGAGGCCCACCAGCGTGTCCTTCTTGCCCTGGACGGCCGCCTCGGTGAGCACGCGGGTCGTTTCCTGGAAGGAAGCCGCCGAGATGAAGCTGCGGGTCTGCAGCGACGCCTTGGTGATGCCGAGCAGGATGGGCTTGCCCTGCGCGGGCTGCTGGCCCGGCTGGAGCTTGGCGTTATACTCGTCCATCTCCTCGCGATCGACCTGTTCGCCCGCCAGCAGGGTGGTGTCGCCGCCGTCGGTGATCTCGACCTTCTGCAGCATCTGACGAACGATCGTCTCGATGTGCTTGTCGTTGATCTTCACGCCCTGCAGTCGATAGACTTCCTGGATCTCGCTGACGAGATATTCGGCGAGAGGCTCGATGCCGAGCACTTCCAGAATGTCGTGCGGATCAGGCGAACCACCGATGAGGTTGTCGCCCCGCTTCACATAGTCGCCTTCCTGGACGTCGATCACCTTGCTCTTGGGGATCAGATACTCGACCGGCTCGCCGCCATCCTCGGGGAGGATCGCGATCTTGCGCTTGGCCTTGTAGTCCTTGAGG